>Ga0307512_10000022_pt1 | contig 147638 bp, 121 predicted proteins | sample 14_EM_MG_FD_200267 | JGI IMG/M metagenome (GOLD analysis project Ga0307512, IMG submission 200267) | Populus trichocarpa ectomycorrhiza microbial communities from riparian zone in the Pacific Northwest, United States - 14_EM | ecosystem: Host-associated > Plants > Roots > Unclassified... | reverse complement strand
CTGTATCGAATATAATGTAAAGGACGTACGCCTACGCTTGACCGCAGACGTATGGTGTAGTGGTATACGGTTGCACACGAGAGCGAGTGAGTATCTATGGAGAGTATAGTGGTAAGATATTCGATACAGATCTAAGTGCCGTAGCGGCGACCTATATCCACTGGCACTTACCCGGCCTCGGGTCACGTGTCGCCGTTACACAATCTCACTTGACTATATGCTCCCATGTATGCTCCTACATGCTGAATCCAGAGACTTGCTGAGGTACAGACACCAGGCTCTGGGAGGTGTGAGGCTGGTGGCATATAGCAGGCATTGGTTGGTGGGTGGTGTGTGACATATAGCATGTGGCATGTTGAATGTGACGGGTGGTGGGTGGAATGCGGTGTATGGCATATGGCATGTGGAGTGTGGGGTGCCGCGTGTGGCGTGTGGTGTGTAGCATGTAGCGTGTGTTGTGTGGCAAGTGGCATGTGGCATGTGGCAGGTGGCATGAGGTGAATGGCATGTGGTGTGTGGAGTATGGCATGTGGCTGGTGGCATGTCATGTGTGGCATGTGGCATGTGGTGTGAGGCATAAGGCAGGAGGCATGTGGCATGTGGCATGTGGTGTTGACAATTGCAGGCTGTGATTGTGCTGAAAAGTAGACAACCGGATCACTGGAAAAGTAGATCTCCGACTCAGTTTTCTCTGCAGAATCTGCAGCTAGTGTCTTGTAAATTTTTGGATAATGTGTATACATTTGGTCCAGGGATGACTGTGATACACGTGATGGTGATGATGCTGATGGCGATGATGGTGATGGTGATAGTAGTGGAAGCACTTAGTCCAGTAGGTTGATTACATCAATGCCAAAGTTAAAGCATGAACAGATGTAGAGCCTATTAGCCAAAGTTTCTACAAACTGAGAGTTTGCTGTCGGCCAACAGCTTACTGTGGAGAACCCTACTCCTCCCAACAGGTGCCTGTCTCAAGCACAGCAGTATAGCGTGGCTATCTCAAGCAGGCTCTCGAGCAGGCTCTCCAGCAGGCTATGAAGCAAGCTTCCCAGCAGGCTATCTAGCAGGCTTCAAAGTGGGCTTCCAAGCAAGCTCTCAAGAGCCAGTGGGCTCTCCGGCAGACTGAGTTTGTACTGTAATGTATATCAGCCTCACAGTAGAGGCAGGTACAGGTCCATCTCCGGCCTCCAGCCCTGTATTGTTCCATTGGCCCACACCCGAGTCTCTATGGATTGACTATTGATCACTATACACTGTGTGAGGCAGAGGGGTCTTCAGGAAACTTGGTATAAGCTATGTTAGTGTTAGTGACGGTTCGGGACCGTTGTTTGGGGTCCGGGTCCAGGTCGGAACTGAACTGTTGCGACATTGGCGGTCCAAGTCGTCAATATACCCAAACCAGCAATTCGGGTATTGTTTCCCGGAAGTCACCCAACCCGTCTGAAATGGGCGGGTTGCTAGCAGGTTGTCCGCCAGTTCAATCGGTAGATTCATTTGATGCTCGTGTTTGCACTGTTTGACAATGGTGTGTAACCAAAATCATGTACTCGACATACAGTAATTACTGTTTGCAAGTGTTGGAGCTTGCAATATCGATTATTGTGGGATCTGTGGTATTCCTGTTATATGTTGTATTTTTGCCTATAATGGCAGTCAATGGTTCCGGTATGAGCTCAAATATCCACGCAATGCCTTCCTTATGCAATATGCAAGACCAAATATTGTTGACGCTCTGTTGATTCTCACTTGCATAATAGGGTAACGAAGATATCATGCACTGCTTTGCCTGAAAAGGCCACCATTACATTCTATATGAGTTCCCGCCTCAACACGACACGCAGATCGCCCATGTTGCATGACTAAACGTCGTTGACGCTGCGTTGATGCTCATTTTCAAGATGATGCAGGAAGCATATCGCTGTTGTTTTTGCCTCTAAAGCCAGCCAATACATTATTTATATATATCTACAGCCAGTCGCCCCATGAATTACCCAAGATGCAAAGCCAAAACTCGTTGATGCTCCATTGACACTCATTTTCGCAATGCGGCAGTGACTGTATCTCAATCCTTTTTGTCTATACAGGTTGCAAATACGTCGCTTATGCATAACAGCGACCAAATCACATTTCAATTACCTTACTTACCGGACCAGAAATCGTTGACGCACCATTGACGCTCATTATCAGGAGATAGTAGAGATGGCATCGGTAGCATTTTCGCCCATAATGGCGGCCAATACTGTGATTATACATACCAATTACCAGATTACATTCTGATTACCTGACTTACAAAACCAAAAATCTTTGACCCTCTGTTAATGCCCAATTGGCCATGGGTGTTTCTGCAATATGCAATCATTTCATTTGGCATAGTATATCATTAATGGTGTTTTGGCAGTCTTTATATCACTTTGATGTACTCTCTCCTTTATCACTGCATTGTTCTTTAATAATAGATACATATATATCCTTTAAAATATACTTCTAAGTGTCCGCAAATTGTAGATAATAATCCACTCAAAATCCCATTCCTGTTAATCAATGGTCATCTTCACTTTCAGGTTCGCTCAACAGGCTGCTCTCGTCAGCAAAATGGATGTCAGCCCCATTAGCACGCAGCAGATAGCGTACTAACCAGTGGTTTATCCATCATGAGTCAGTTAGTCTGGAATAAAATCTTATTCACGCTTGCGATCCTTGGCAAATGCATCACAATTAACAAACTGAGTGTGGTGGAGTGGAGTAGGTATATACACAGATCCGGTGGGCACACCTTCGATTTCGGACATTTCCGCTCCATCATTTTCACTGGGTGGTGCAGGTGGCGCAGGTGGCATTCCGCGCAGAGATGATGTTGGGTGGGGTGGAGGTGCACCTGCGCCATTCCGCCTGAACCGTGTCTGTGGATTCATAGCTTTGCCATTTTGGCAAGGAAGGCAGCTGTCTGTGGAAATTTCGAGAATGATAGCTGGGTGACTGTCAATTGCAGCTTTCACCTTTAATGCCTTGGAAACACAACAATCTGCTTCGTCTCTTCTCGGATTTCGGCACGAGGTTTCTTGATGAGGTAATACCTCCGCTCAATTGCAGTGTGCCAAAACCGTCCTTAGGCCATTTTGGCCATATTCAATGCAAGGCGCATGTCGGACTGCTCTGGCTCTGCCTGTCCTCCTTGCTTTCGCCGTCGCAGCCAACAAGTTGGACACCTAGAAGAAGTGAGTTGCACCTTCGAAATATGTGATTGGGTTTTACCTTAACCATATACGCTTCTGTAGCCTCCTCTAAGGCTATCGAAAACTGTTTTGTCCCCTCTCAGGGACCCATTGCACGATATTCTTCCACGACAATACCAGAGCCGACGACATGAAAATTTTCGATTTGGCGGGCTTTCCGGACGGATGCCATGTTCCACATGGAGGTTCCCTACTACGGGCAGTTATAAATTGGTCACATAGCACTCTATGTACACCAGCTATACAGTATATTGTTAGCTGATGGCTGTCTACCCCGATATGGATTCGCTCACATCCGATGGCATGCTGCGTCTCATTCTTGTTTCTTCCGGTTTGTGTTACAGTGTTCAAATCCGCATCTTGGGTCACATTTGCTATGGCAGCATTTGCGGCATTGCTGTGTCTCGCGGGGTGGCGCATTGGTTGAAGCGCCTCTTGTTGAACTAGATTCGGATCTGCTTGCACCTTTTGGAGGTGTTTGTGTAGCCATAATTTGGTGTTGTGGAATAGAAGAAGAAGATAATGATGAAAAGCAGTTGGAAGTCGTGAGGAATATATTGTCAGCTTCGATTCAAAATGGTATCAGTAACAGCCAACTTGCACGATCTACTCAATATAAATCACGCTGGATATAGTGGCAGGTTGTCGGGGTTTCCAACTGTCTCACGATTGACAGAAAGTCGGTACAATGTTGTCTATCTGTGTACCGGGATAAATAGAGGTGAACAACAGCTCAAATCGCATGCTTGATTGATATAAAAACGTCATTTTTCAACGGACAGGACGTGAGGTGATATTTGTCTCACCACAGCCTTGGGATGTTATATGAAACACATGCTCAAAATCAAGTCATGTTGTACAGTTAGCATTGTTATTCCTAATGAAGTGACGATCAAAACACAGGTTTTGCTTTGTTCCAGTCGATCAAGCGTACCAACCTTGACATAAAAGACACAGCTTGCCTCCATGTGGTCCATATCATGTGACATCCAACATCTCACCCATCAACAATGTTACGGGGGTTTTTAATGCTAATAATCAATACCACATTTATTGACTTAAGTACGGCCGACTAGTCTAAGAAACTCTTTCTTTCCCCGTCTTATCCTAAGACTCAACCTCTTGACCTTCTTCAAGAGCAGACCTACCCACTTCTTCCCACGTATTAATATTCCTTCCTTGCGTATAGAGTATACCTTGTCCGGAAACAAAAGATCTTCTGAAAATTGTTCAAAGTGTAACAACCCTGTAGACAAGTCCCAATGTACTGGAAAGCCGATACAGTCTAAATGCGTGTTGTGTATAACGATGGCGGATATTTGGGTTATATTCTACTCTTCCTGATAGAAGATCTGATATCGGAAGGATTCGACTTTCTTCCGCAGTGCGTATCCAAACTGTGTCAATCTGTCCCCAGGAATATAGGGACTGGTACCGGGTATGTAGTGGAGAAGTAATTTTGATTGAGTTTTTACGAGTAGAATTCTTAATAATATTTTAAGATCATCTTGGGTGTTCAAATTGTTGACTGAGGATTGCTGCTTCAGCTTGTTCTTCTCATTGCCGGAACAATGCAATCTCTATATAGCCTTCTTCGAGGGTGTGTACTCCCAAACTTTCACGCTATGACTATATTGCTCTTGATATTTTATCGCAGTCGTGTCATGCCATGTCCGCATGAGTCCGGTGATAGGTGCCACCCATCCCAATAGGTCATCATGATCACGCAATGTGGTTTCAAAGCATTACCCTCCTGATAAGTAATCAGGCCATTCGTCGCATGACATCAAGTCAGACAATATGACAAATCGAACTTGCACTTAGACACTCACCCTAAAAGCTATTTGGCTTGCATTATAGATTTGATTGGCGACCAACAAATAATATAGCAACATGGAATCCGACGGGTCAGCTCGTATTGAATACAAGTCGCACATTGAAATACATTCTAATCCAAAACAATCGGCAGGGTTGTTTCAGGCCTCTTATCTTCAGCCAACGTCATTATTACCTCAGTCACGTCATGCTTAGGCCGAGACCGCTCTCTTTGGCTGTGGAGTACCCTGGGAATTCTTATCACCTGAGGCAATAATTCAGATGTCCCATGTACTCGCATATTGACTATTGACTGCCTTGTTTGTGTGTCGGAGTATTCTCCAGTCCAATCAAACATGCCCCGCTAGATCATGTATTTGAATGTGGTTGAGAACAATGTGCTCGGCAGGAGTTGACTCCTTTCAATCTGGCGGCATTGTTGCGTCATCTCAAATAAATCCGCTAAGCAAAACTTCTGCTTATTGATTTGACATGTGACCCTTATGTAGTTCCGCTAAGAAACATAAGGCCGGCTTAGTCGCGACGCCATGAATAGGTGTTATGCATATCACGTGACTTGACCGAGAGTAACTCCGTGATATGTATTCATTTCACTATCCGAAGTACCATTCTTGCTGCTAAGGGAAAACCCCTAACAAACAATGTCACCACAAAATACAATGGTCAATGCTACAGAAACAATCTTTCGCCACTCCCGGCAGCCAAATTCGACAAATCCACCCACTGATCCTCAGCAGGCTGTCATCGAGTAAGTGAAGGCAATACCGGCTTCGAGGTGGAAAGTGTCCGAGCCTTAGGACCACTGAGCAGCTTGGAATCAAGAAAGAAGCTTGCGGCGGAGAACAGAGGGGAAATGCAATCTTTAAGCAACAATGAGAAAGAGATATAGATTGAGGATCATGGCGATAGAGAGAACGCTGCGGCAAGAATGCGAGTTGAAGATGCAGAGACAGCGATTTAGCAAGAGTAGGACGATATGAGATCTGCTGAAATTGCAGGATTGACAGCCAGAAAGCCCAAAAAAAAGATTTGAAGAGATGTTGAATGCTATTGGAGACAGTCTGAGTGATCATGCAAGTTCATATCATGGGTCGCATGGGGAAGATGAAAACGATGAAGAAGAACTTTCAGAACAGGGCCAGCTCAGCAAAGATGATGACCCTGGCTGGGTGATGGGCACAACGTCAAAATCAGTGCAGCACCACATGGAGAGGTTTCGGCAGAAGTTGATGATGCTTGACAAACTGACCCACCTGGGATGGGAGGACGCGGCCAACTACTTCCCTGAGAGAGATATGAGGTATGGTACAGCCAAATTGATGGTTCCAGCATTCGCTAAGCCGCAAACGAACATGGTTGTAGCTGAACCTTCACCGACAATACTTGGAGAGCCAATGGAGTCTCATGATGCTGTCCTCAGAAAATTGCAAATGCCGCAAGTGACTTCTGGACCAGGAAGTAATCAGATGAGGCTAGGCGCCAGGAAGCCACAGTCACACAAATGCGTAGCGTCTCTCCCACCTGACGCAGCGCCCAATTCGTCACCAATTAAGACATTGCAGCTGGTTAAGCCCGTAAGCATTTACCCATGCAAATGATCTCCCAAGCTAAATACCTGACAGGAATCAGTTTCGGAAGAACAAATTGCGACAGCTGCTGCGTCGCCAGAACAACAGATGAACGAATTGCAATTTTTGACGACGTATCTCTTCGAAATGCGAATAGTGTACCTATTTTGCCCCCTGTCAGCTTGTCGTTCATTTCAGTGACCAAATTGTAAGACATGAAAATTCATCTGTGCATGTGCAAGGGTCGTATGGGCCATGCGAAAGTTCTAGACTCCAAATCATGTTACTAGACAACCAACAAATTTGATATGTTCCTGCCAATTATGGTTAAGTGAGAAAGCAAAATCTAAATTTGTGACAATATTTAGTCACAAAATTTAAGTCAGTAATGTCTTCCAAGTTATAGAAGGAGCGGTCAATGTGCAATGTGAACCCTGATGAATGATGACCATCATGCTGCATTCACCCATGCATCCAAATACGTAACTCGCCACTCAGGGCTAGTGCACATGGTCAAGATTTCCAAAATTGCTTATGGGAGGTCGTGCAAATTGAGGCTGAGGGCCTGGATGAGGAAAGGTGAGAAAGTCAGGTGATGTTAATCAACAATTGGTGAATGGGTCTACATGCCGTAAATTGCTGGCCGAAAGCACCGGAATGTCACGGGAATATGTGATCCATCATGCAGATTGCATGAGTAACGGTGGATGAGAAACTCAGAGGTGATGAAGCTTTTGGATGTAATTGAGTATTCACAGAAACCATATATTGGCTGCCAATAACGACTATATGAATCTTGGCATACAACTATTGATCTTAAAATAACTGTTACAATCTGTTTAAGGTGAGCATCAACAAAGCGTCAACGATTTCCAGTGTTACACTACTAGCAATCTAAGGGCTGCATAGTTATATCCTTCCAAACTGAAAGTATTGGTCGTCTGTATAGGCAAAAAGGAATGCGGCACACTCATTGCCCCATCCTAGAGATGAGGGTCAAAATAGCGTCAACAATTTTCGGTCTTGCATCATTGATAGTCGAAGGGCTGTGCAATGATCTTCACCCATAATCGATATACCGGCAGCCTGTCTCGGGAAAAATGCTAGCTATGACATTGCTACTACCTTCTAATGATCAATGTCAACTGAGCGTCAATGATTATTGGTCTTGCATCTTTGATCATCCAAGGGCTGTGCAACAGCATCACCTCATGATCCAAATATTGGCTGCCTTTCTATGCAAAAATGGTAGCGATTCAATTGCTACTATGTTTCAAGCGTAAGCGCCAACGGAGCATCAACGATTTTTGGTCTTGCATGTTGGATCATCCAAGTGCCATGCAACGAGATTGACACATAATCACAGTATTTGTCGCCCGTATGGGCACGATGAAAGTGATGATACCACGACCATCTCCTAAATATGACCGTCAAAGTAGTGTCAACAGTTTTTATGCGGGCTTTGTAAGCTACACAGCAATAAACTGCATTGCATCGTTCCCAAATTGAGTTTTTGATGGAGAGTCCATTCAGTATGTCCCGGTATACAACTTCACACATATGCATGCAATGTCTCACAAGTCTGACTTTGTTTTAAAATGCTAGTTTCGATATTGCTACCACCTCCTAGAAATGAGCGTCAAAGGTGTGTCAATAATTTCGAGTCTTGGGACTTGGAAAATCAACAGGTTGTGCAACATTGTTAACCCATAATAGATGTATCGGCGGCCTTTGTGGGCAAAGATGGATCTGACGATCTCCCTATTGCCTCTTAAACATGTGCATCAACCAAGCGTCTACAGTCTTTGTATGGGCTCAGTATGCTACACAGCAAGGAACAACGCTGCATCATTCTGACATGCAGCTTTTAATGGTCAGTCTTTTCAATATGTCGTTGTATACAACTTCAAAATATGCTTGCAATGTGTCACAGGTCTGACTTTTTTCATGCTCGTAGCTCAAGAATCAACGTTCAAGAAGCTGCGTTTTACTTTGCAATAAGGCATCATTTGACAGTCTCTCAACTTGAATTACACAGTTTTCAAAGTTCTACCGCCATGACAGATTCAAAATCTCTCAATACAACTTTGCTAGAGGTTAGGATATGTTCAAACAATCATGTTGTCTTTATTCGTGATTTAAGCAACCTTACATTGCAAATCATAATCAATGCTTGGTAGGCCTCCATGAATGTGGGCTCGAAGCATCCAATCGCTTGGAATAATTCTAGACATGCACCTTCCTGGCAATTTGATTTGCATTGCAGAATTGAGGAGACCTGCATCACCGGCATCATATGTCTCATCAATCACCAAGTTCTTCACCATCCATCAGAACATGGGACCAGCTGGATGGTGAAACACTCGGTGGCAAACGCACACGTTGCAAAGTCGAATAAATTCACAGAGTTGGAACTTACAGAATTGACTAATTGAATGGTGGATGAAATGGCTTTGGCCATACTGAAAATACAAGGAAGTTGAGGAATTACAATAGTAAGTTCGCCTAGGATATTCATAGTTGACATTTAAATCTTATCTATACTGACTGCATTCACAGACAAATCGCTCCAAACTGGCATCTAAAGACTTTGTAACTGCCGAATTTCACCAAGACAGCTTGAATCACTACCTCATGTTAGGATTCCTTTCGGCTCATGATCCATGGGACCCTATTCCAAACCTAAAGCTACGGCAGTCATATATTCAATTAGGTAGCGACCTGGTGCTTCTGTCCGCCAGCACCCTCAGCAACATTTGCCAGGGGGAATACTGACTGACAGTGAATGCATTTAAGAAGCAGTTACCATCGAGAAATATTGTTAGTTTAGCATTGGAAGGGTGGACATCACCGAATAAACAAGTCATTACGTCAGTCATAGTTTACTATATGGATGGACATTGGGCATTGCGTGGTTTTCAACTTGCATTAAATGAGGTTCATAGCCGATTCTGTTCCTTTTTCGAAAGCTATTCAAGGATACTAGGTCAAGGGTCAACATACTGGAACAAGACTAACTTAAGATTTGAAGGAAGTTCTTGATTGATTTGAGCTTACCAACAGTCGTTTGCTTGGAAGTCTGGCTGATAACGCTTCCCCCAATTACTCAATGACTTGGGAACTACAATCAACCCTTGAGGCCTCTGGAATCGAGTTGCTTGCATTGAGAAACCACATACCATGTATGGTGCATGTCATTTACCTTGCTTTGGGTATTTTCATGAGAAGTTATGGTGTAAAAGGACACACAAAGTCTTCGGAAGCCCATGAGTGTGATCAGCGATTTGGAGAGAATGAAAGCACATACAATGGGAAGAGCCAAAGACTTCGGAGAGAGGGCAATGCTGGAATCAACAAGGTGTCTGCCATGAGACCAGGTTTAGTAAAGCGAATTGAATAAGTACATATTTCAAGATATATTGACCGTCCTGAAACTGACCTTGATATAGTAGCGAATGCTCACTGCATTGATTACACTGACACCTGGCCGTCAAAAGGAGTTTATTGACTGTCACACTGCCCAAGTACGAATCTCATTACAGGCAATGATGGATGTGAAGACACAGTGGAATTCGACATTGGAGTTGGTTGAGCAAGCCTACAGATCTCGAGAATTCACTCGAGAGTTGCTCAAGCATTCCAAATGGAGTGATTACCGGACACTCTTCCAAACACGGGACAACTGGACCTTCGTCAAGTATGTCATGGAGGTTTACGGCCATTCCGATACTGGACCCTGTGGATGTCGAAACGGCACACAGTGACTCCACATCACATTATCACTGTGACCAATGACATGTTAGATCATATGGACTGTGTTATGCCAGCTTTAGCTAGGAAGAAGACCCAATGGAAGGAAGCCTTATGCTTTGCTGTGCAGTGTGCGCGTCAGCAGCATTCCAAAGAGTATGCTGAAGTTACTCCAACAACTGGTATGCTCCTCATCTCAGCCTCAATCCTCAATCCTTTCCGCAAGATGGGATTGTACAGGAAGTTGGACAAGGGAATCGATATTAATCCTGAGGACGAGACTTCCTATACTACCCAATCCCAAGACACCTTTCTGAATTATGTGGAGAATGAATACTATGCCAAACATAGACGATTGTCCATCATTGAACCCAAAAGAATACCAAGCAACAATCTTTTCCGCTCCCCAGTGGCTTCTGGATCTGGTCAATCTGCTTTCAAATCCGTACGATTGGTGAAGCGATGAGGAAGAATACCTAATTCCTGAAAATGTGTCTGCAATGACACCCAGACGCAGTGATCCCGCAGCATGCTTATTTTCTACTTCATGGCTCTATTTGATTTCACCTCCTGAATCACCAATGAACAGGGGCAAAGTTAATCCTAATCTGAACAACTACCACTCTGACCCTATGGAGTTTAGAGGTTCATTTTTGATACTGGATATCACCGACTGGTGGTGCCAACTGGAGGAAACGCGCTCAAAGTATGCCATTCGCTCCAATGTGGCATGCGATATGATCTCTATCATACCACATGGTGCAGGAGTGGAGGCCAGTGTTTCCCTTGGATGAGATGATATGGGCTGGAGGCAGTCAAAAACCACAGGTGAGACCCTTCGCGAAATAGTTATAGTAAGGCAGTTCGCTTGAGCTAATACCGCCATATTGGCAAGCAATAACACAGTATTAGTTCTGACGGATACTGAGAATTTCTTCGAAATGAAGCGCGAGGTGGAAGGAAGAATATTGCACAGAATGGCCCAGGTCCACGACTTTATGGAGATGTGGCAGGGCAGCCAAAACCTACATGCTAAACAGAAGGAATCTCACACTCAAAACAAGCAGATGCCAGCCATTGGTTACATTTCTGATACGGATGACATCATCAAAGAATCCTGGTAAAACATTCAAAATCATGGTGCGGCAGCATTTAAATTGTCGGAGAGATCGCCTTTGTGACCCACTTTGTCTTCAAAGGATCTTACTGGAGGACAAACTCAAGTATTGAATGTCTGCCGATTCGGAGTATCGTCCGTAATTCAGCGGAAAGTGCTGAGGGCAGTGCACCTGAAAGCACTTCTGACATTGAGAATTGGCTTAACTTGAATGGTGACTTGGATAATCCAAATGTGTGGGAATATGACTGGGAGGCAGACCACAAATCCGATGTAGAGCAAGACAATGGCATCGAGGATCCGGACAGCACCGAGAAGTGGGATGTGAGTGCAGCACCAAATGTTCCTGGATTGATATGGCCAACACGGAGGTCAAACAACAAGGCTGCACAGCAGTTGATGACCGTCAGTGCAGTGGAAACAAAGAGGAATAAGGGACACAAGAAAAAGTAGGTCAGAATGGGTCAATATGTTTCACCAGGTTCAATATGTTGCTTGACCGAGAATGTGACTTACAGAATCAATAGGGGAGAATAGCTAGCAGTCTCAGCTGAATATTGGTTGATAAACTGAAGTGCAGCGGGCGCAATGTATCATTCAGGAAGATACATAAATTTTAATTGAATGAGAGCGACCCGTGCAAGAAGATTACTGGGCTCGGCCTGGCCACAGGGCCAAGTCATAATCAGACCGGAAGGCAAACAATAAGATCAAACATTTTTGCACGCATTGATTGATGGCAGTGGACTTTGACGAGACAATAAATTAAAATGAGCATCAATGGAGGGTCAATGATTTTTGGTCTTCAATATATGGTAATTAAAATGTGACATGGTCGCATTGATCCATAACCACCTGATTGGCGGCCTCTCAACCCAGGAGAGGTAATGGCATGGTCACTGCCCCATTCTGAAAATATATGTCAACGGAGCATCAATGATTGGTTTGTCTGGTATGTCAGGTATTTCACAACTGATTTGGTTATTGTTATACACAATCCATGTATTGGCACCCTTTATAGGCAAAAGAGCAAGCAACACGCTCCCTGCACCATCTGGAAAATGAGCCTCAATGGCACGTCTACGATTATTGGTGGGTAATCTATGTGGCGCTTGATCGCAGACATCTATAAACAACGAGTTGCCAGCCTTCATAGGGAGAAAAGCAAGAGATATTACCCCAACAGTTTCCAGGAGAATTAAAACTTAATTCATATTCAAAGCTGCAACTCATCGTTCATGAGCGATTGATCCTATAAAACCAATCAAAACATGGCATATAGACAATCATGGCCACATCACGTATTGATTAACCATGATTCAAGGCCACAAATTGTTGATGCTCCGTTGACACTTATTTTCAAGTTGTGGCAGGCAGCATGTCGCTTTGTCCATTGCCTATAATGATGGCCAATACATTGATTAGGTCGAGCGACAACCAAATGTATTTCGAATTACGTCACGTACACGACCAACAATCGTTGACTCTCTGTTGACACTCATTTTCAAGATGGGGCAGGGAGTATGTTGCTGTCTCTTTTGCCTATAAAGGCGGCCAATACTTTGATTATGTATGACACAAACCATTTCACTTTTTAAATACCTGACTTACAAGACCAACAATCGTTGACGGTCAATTGACGCTCATTTTCAGTGGATAACAGCGATCTCATCGCTCGTTTTTTTACCTATACAGGCGGCCAATACATTCATAATGCATTGCAGCAACCAAGTATCTGATTTATCACCTCACTTAGGAGACCAAAAATCATTGACGCTCTGTTGACGCTCATTTTCAGGATTGTGCAGGGAGTGTGTCACTTTCTCTTTTCACTATGAAGGCAGCATATACCTCATTTATGGATGTCTGCATCCAATCGCCACTCAGATTACCCAAGATGCAGGACGCAACATCATTGACGCTCCATTGACTCTCATCTTCAGGATTTGGAATGAAGCATATGTCTCCTTGTCTGGGATATAAAGGCAGCCAAAGCGTCGAAAAAGGACAATGACATACCAAAGTCAATCTGGTGCAAATACCAGTGGGATATCTGAGTGCGACCATAAATAGAAGAACCCGATAACCTGAACCGGTGATCGGAACTGATGGGTCTAGCTGCACCTGGTGCAACCAGCGGGTGGACAAGTATGGATCCAGGTTTGGCCTACGAAGAAGCTACGGGTTGGGTTTCTGGACGGGTCCGGAACTGAACTGACCCGTTTTTGCGGTCCAAACCTGGCCCGCTCTCAGGTTACCGAAACCTGTTGCTCACACTAAGCTACGTGTGTGTGCATGTATGCTTAGTGCTACCTATACTCGATTTGCACTTTTGTTGATATTGATGTGAACCTATTGAACTTGTTGTACAATCAACAGGTACTATTCACACTGCTTAGAGAGAATTGGAATTCGTATTTGCATTGTACTGCTTGCAGGGAACCTTCTGGAATGGAGGCACGACTGGAATATGTCGTTTCCAGTATTTTGCTATCAGTTAAAATCATTTTGGGACATACTAATTGGGGGTATAACACTGACAACATAAGGAACTGCTGTTAAAGCAGAAAGAATTGAATGTAGCTGAGTAACAGGATTGGTTCCCTGTGATGCTGCAGAAACTAGTTGTGTATATTAGGCTGCTGGTCTTGTTCTGAGAGTTGTTCTGGGGAAACCGTTCAGGTCCAGCATAACAGCTCTAAGGAAATTCATACTATTGCCACAGTGGCCCCCATTTTCCACATCCTTCTCTTGTACTAGGTCTTGATTGGAAAGACAGTATCCCATTTGAAAAGAAATAGTGGAAGAATTAGTGAGGATAGGGAAGTAGCTGCTGTTAATAGGGGTAGTCATTATGCAGTTGCCAATGAAACCAAATTGTGGAATACTGAATTAAATTGTCTCTATTAGGAAAATTGTATGTATCATTTACACAATAATCCCAAATCATCATCCAGACATGGTTGTAAATCTACCAGATCGCCCTTTGAGTTGTATGGATTGTCAGGATTGGGGATCCATTCATCGGTATGGTTTGTAAAATTGTTAGGCTGGATTATATTGAGAAGTGATATGTCAATTTGAATAACTCAAAGTATTGTTATGTATATTAACTATAGCAATAAGCAATAGCATAATAAAATACTTCAATATTCTTTGGTAATGGTTGAAACAGTGGTGTTTCACTCCATGTTTGATTAACAAAATCTGGCATAGATAAAGAAACCAACATCATGTCCCACCTTTTTTTGTGATATGCTTGCAATGGTATGCCGGTATTATAGATAGCTGTTTATTGATTTACTGTGAATGACAGTACTGGTCATAGGAGGAATCAAGAATTATATTCTGAAGAAATTGAGAAATACTATATTACGTTTTCAGCAGTGAAAGAGTTCATATACAAAACAATAAGTTTGAGTATACTACAGGCAATAACATTCAATCAATGGTTTATAAGTTATGTTTCAATGATGATTAGTCTAGTTGACCATACAGGGTATTTATTGTTGTCGTTGTAGGATCCACCAACCAGTGGGCAATAATTATGAAAGCAAATATGGTTTAAGCCGATCAGTTCTTTATAATCATTAAATGGGCATCCTGCCAGTTTCGAAACTTACCCTTTTATAATATGGAGACAATTAAGCTTCATTATCAGGTACTTAGATCTTGAGTGTAAGTATAACTGACATTGCTTCAATTGAATATTATGTATTGAGGCTATTTGTGGTGATTGCAGCAGAATTTCATGATGGGTAAACAAAAGTAGATTGCAGTGATTCAAAAAGAAACATTCTAATCTCTAAAAATCAGTATGAGCAGACTTTGTATGATATGATGGAGTTGAGCTGTAAATACATTGTTATTTTAAAGTAAACTCATAGTTACCGTCATTTGTTTCACTTCTACTGCATATATAGTAGAGTATGATATAGTTGTGACAGTGATTTTGAAACCTGAGTTTGCTCACTTTCAATGAAATATTCCTAGGGCTCTAATTTAGTAACATACTATATACCCCTAACATATTATTGAGTTTGGTTTCAAAAAGTACACAGACTATTTCTTGAATATTGTTAACACTTACTGGAAACATACAAAATAAATTATCTGCCAAATTGAATTTTTCAATGGGAACAGAGTAGTAATATCCTATCTCCAATTTGATCCAATATTAATGAATGACATGCTACTATCCAACTGGATTGTACAATCTGCGTGGTAGAATCACTAAAAGCCAGTGTGGTGTGATTTGAGTATGTATATTTGAATGGCCATTGATAAGCTTGTCAACCAAATATCTACCTGTAGACATAAAAGCAAGTGCACTTCCACCACCACCACCACCACTACCAGCACCGCCACCACCACAAGAAGATACTTCAAATCAGTACTATATTCATTCCAAGATGCTAGATCTGATATCTATCCCAGATCTAACCAATGCAAATACTCATTGTTAGGTATTTGGAGTGAATAATACTACAGCACAAGTGTATAGCAAACCAACTGGGTTATCCATCAAAAATCACATGTACTCAGAATAACAGAATCCATGATATCCATTCTGATGTATCCCTGGCTTTACATAGGCTCATTCTTTTAGTCTGGCAATGAAAATATTAACAGATAAATATCATAGATATGCACCGGATCCATTCACAATTGAATCTCCCCAATTAGGAGATACCCCACATAAGTTCATCTTTAAACTGACTTTGTGCCTCACAATCGCAGTCTGAATCCAGATGGTTAACATATCATTAAAGTATTATTCTACGGGGACATTCTACCATCAATCCAGCACCTCGTAGCACATATCGATTATGATATCCAGTTCAATATTCAAACTGTACGTTGAGCCCATTTCGGAATTACTGGATTTTAGAGTATGACAAATCTATATGCCTGGTAGTGGGTTTTGCCGGAACAGCTGCCAGCCTGGCTGACAATTGTACCATTGGTTTGCAACAATAATCTGTTGTACTTGCTAAACCGTTTAACAGCAAAGTGGGCCTTGCTGTATTATCGGACATTGATTATATTCAAAATGATATCTTCTGTATATCTAAACAGTGTACAAAGGTTTTTGATGGGCTGGTCACAAATCCCCCAATGCATGCGAACAAACTTGTGGACTATAGCATTCTGCAGTTGGAACTATACTGGCCCTATAAAGCAATCTTGACATTACTGATTCTGATTTGAAATGGAATTGTGCTGCTGAATTCTACCAACAATACTACCTTCTGTTTGTTGCCAGTGTTAGACATTATGTGGAACAGGTTGTAATTGTTCAAGTCTCATAAGGCACTTACCAGATATGTACATTTCCCAATGGCAAACTAATGAGCCATTCAGCATTTCAAGTACTTGAAAATATAAAAATAAGTACATTCATTTGAACCTGCTGAGGGAAACTTATCTGGATGCTGCACACAATTAAGTTTTTCATACAATCAGCAATCAGGTTAGCCGTTATTCTCTCAGTGATGTCCAGCAGCCTGTACATCCTGATGAAATTCTTCAGCTGTTGTTAAAATTAGTTAGGATCTTATTGAACTGGTTGTGAGAATACCTCAACACTGGAAGTGTCAGAGATCAATTTGACAATCGATTGTGATCATTATTGTAACACCCAGCAATCAAGTCTATCTCTTGAGTGTTCGGTCAATTGAAAAGTAACATCTTGGATTGAAACCTGATTATCGAAATCATCAAAATGTTTGCGATTAGTTGGTTATAAATGGTACTCTACTACAACTGTAGTAGCAGTAAAGATAACATCAAATGCAATAGTCAAAGAAATAGCACTTATATTGTGTATATTCTCTACACTTGTTGCCAGCCAGAAATATTCACTGTTCAATTACTTAAAATACATGATAATTCAGTCGAGTTAATGTACCAAAAGCTGACTAACTTTTAGAACCAGACAGTATCAAAACATCCTTATCCCAAAGATAGTAAATAGTTGGGAAGAATATTCGATCAGTTTCATGTTTAAAAGATTGTTAATATTCCCAATGTATTATAAGTTCTTGTATTCAGGGCTACAGTAGTTATAATAATATGATATTGGCAATTTTAGGTAGACCTGCATAGAGTCTAAAAAGCAGCAACCACATAGTCAAATGATAACTGACAGATGCTAACCAGACACAGAGGCATGTTTGCCACAAAATTTTTACGAATGAAAACTGCAGCAGGAGAAGAGACTTACTGGGTAGCAGCTATTACCAAAAACAACTATGTGGAATTTCATGTAAGTTGACTCAATGCTGAGACATTGAAGCCAAAACCTTGAGTATGGCCGATATAGTGTACATCACTAACTATGTGGAATGGGATGGTTATGATATTACCATACATGCTCTAAAGCAGTTTACATCAGGAGAATTCAACAGTTTGTTCAAGTATGAAGCTGGTTGCAACACAATTATTGTTCAGATACTTCAGAATACTCTGAATAGTACATATTACATTTCAGACATCCAAAGATGCATCTGTGGATGCAGATATCTGTATCAATCAATCCAATTAGTGACAATGTTAATATTAACCCTGATATTTCTGCACCACAACATGTCAGCAATATGAAAGAGATAAATTGTTCTTCCCATGATATGAGTCGCCCTTGGCAGATGCATAATCATCACGACAAGTATGCTAGTCTTGACTGTATGATGGAGTCACTTCCATTTCATGCCCTTTGAATGTGAAGTAATATAGAGTTTTCAAATGTTTTCAATCTTCAATATGCTTCTGATCGATGGGAAACCATATCTAATTCGTTAAATCTACTTCTCTTGCACTGGTAGGGAGAATTTGATATCAGCCTGCTAGCAAACTACGTATATAATTTCGGAGACCCAGATATCCAAAGTGTCCAGCAGGCATCAGCAAAAAAGAATTGTCTCAGGGTGGATTGACTCCATCAGCACCGTCAGGGACACCCCGGTGGCGGATTACTCCGTGCCCGGCGCCAATGCCATGCGTCACATTGCATATCACCCTCTGAACGCAGTTTCACCATTTCTTCTCACTCTGTCAGTCTCCTATATTAAATGATCACTTTGGCATTTTGGCTGACTGTGACCATACATCGGAACAGGTTCATTGGGTATGCACTGGCATCACGATCGCAATGTGATGGGAAAGGCTGCGATTATCTCCCCTCACGTTCCTTCCACCTGCATGCAAAATGCATTCCTCTCTTTCCTAATTATACACATCATTCCAAGTCGCTAGATCTCTGTGGCCATTGACAATCCATCGCTCGTGCCGTCTGTCTGCTGTCTTACTACTAGTCGCTATTTCTGGGATTACCTGCATGCAGCCAACTATGTTTCAGACATTGACAACTTGCAACGTAATTGCTGCCGATGCTTTGCTCATTTGGACAAATTTCGAGATGAGATCCAAGTTACTCGAGATTTCAGGTATTGTGGTGAGTGCCAGGGCTAACGAGTTCTCAACGAAAGCTCCATCCTCGTTCAGGAGCTGGATTTTAAATACCCATTGCAGTTGCCATGGGAGATGCTCATTCAGCGCGCCATAACACCTCCCTGGCTGTTGCTCTACCTAGGTCCTGTTGTTCTGTTGGTCCCCTCTGCGCCAGCTCTTGCTTCCTGTGCATCAACACATCTGCAATATGTGTTCACCTTCTAAACCCTCAACTTGAAATTGGAGATCATGGTATATACAGAGCTCCATTGCATGCAGTTGTTCATCCTATATATGCGTCTTGTTACGACTCTGATGCTGGATGAACTCCCATGTGCCATCGTATATTGCCTAACGGTGGATTGCGTCTTGCGAAATCTCGAGTAATACTCTAAAGTCTTTGATCATAGCATCAGGAGAAGTTCCATCACGGCGGTTGGGTGGTCCCATGAATTCGGGCTCCGCATATGACTGGGAGCTCAGGGGTCTAGCCACATCGGCACCGGAAAGGAGGAGTTTGCAGGCGGCAGTGCTGTTCTCCCGATGCAGCCTGAGTACTGGGAGATTGAGCTCTCTGATGTAGAATGAGAAAATGCGACACTAAAATGTGACTGGTTGCAGCAGGTAGTTGAGATTGTGATTGAAGGCATTCCAACTGTCCTTGAGGTTCGGTTTATGCGCTTGGTCATGGCTCTTGGCGAATTACAGCGGCAAGGCTCCTTATCGACAAATCTGTTCGACCCAATGAGCCACCAAGTAGATCTTCAGAAATTTGAAGTTCCCATCTAACTCCTTGGCAACATGTATCTGGTGCCGGATATAATCCCGCGAGTAATATATTTCACGCCGCGTCCTGGCCAGCATCCAAGTTTCAGCATTTGTTTCCTCATCTACCTTTCGCTTCTTCACAAGTTCCGTTCTCAGGGCATTGGGTTTGGTCTTCCACATATTGCCAGCTCACCCAAGCCAGAAGATTTCTTTGAATGTGACAAAACGACACAATGTGTCCTCCATGTAGCTCGATGTTGCATTGTCGCAAGATTTTTATTGAGCATATCTATTGATTTCTAACAATGCCTGTGTGTACTCAATTGAGTGATTGAATATGGGATGCAGAGCGGGGCTTCCGCCTCGTAGAGTCTGGGTTACAACTCCCAGCAGGTACTGGCTCACTTCCTTCATCTCCTTCCCATTCCATTGAGAAACTTCCTCATTCAACTTATGTTCTGGTGTGAGGTCATGGTCACAAGGCACAGATAACCTGATTGCATTGTACTTGTCGAGTGGTGTATGCTGATTCATGAAGTGGAAAATCCACTTCTGGAGGTGGTCAAGAATGCTGATCGGCATTGTATGGAGGAGGTCGGGCTTTCGGAGCTCCCTGATAATACAGGGAATATGTTGACACATGGTGAATCCTGGGTGAACATGGCGCGACGAGAGTTTGGCGTTGGATGCACTGGGGTTGGCATGGCTGAAGGCTCTTCATACTTTGTGATCCCACCAGGGGTGTTGGTTGTCAGGAGGGACATAATCGCCAACTTCCTTCTTTGGACACTCACACCAAAATCAGACATGCTGCATGGGAGCATGTAGGTTGCTGTACTCAGGACAATCTGCAAGCCATGCTGCTAGAACAGGTGTGCAATGCCTGAGGTTGCCATCTGCGCAGATAATGTTGTTATAACCGCTCTCAGTGCGGGGATTGTGTGGAAAGGTTGGAGGCTGCAGTATCCATGAGAGTCCCTCGTTCAGCACCTCATGGTGTGTCTGCCGCTGCGTATCCAGCCACTGCTGAGAAATGTTGCAGGTCTTGATCGAAATTGTCAGCAGAGTGACCATTACGACACTGCGCACTGTGGGCATCTGGCTGATCTTCGAACATACATCGCCAATTGTCATATATACAGCCCATTCTTTCTTGTCACTATCAAATTTTGAGAACTGTGTTCCATCGGGCATGATGATCAAGGGAACCAGCGTATCGCACCCTCTGACCGTTCACTTAATGTCAATGAGAAGGTTATCACTCTCCAGTCTCTTTCCATACCTGTGTTTCCCAGCACAAGTCCGCCATGTGCATTTCGGTATAGAGGAGTTTTGGTGGCATATTGGGGTCAAAGCAATGTTAAGGGGCGAAAATGAGACGCTCAGCATAGGCTGCCTTCCGCATCAACCGTCTGACGATTTTGATGATGTCTCAGCTCCAGAATTTAGTAGCGCGTTGGTGATTGTCATTCCATCTGATATCCTTAAGAGTGTGTAGTTCCCACTCCTTGAGAGCCTGATTGTCTACCATGCTAGCCACAAGCTTCTGGATGCCATCCCCATTATTGAAGGTTGGGAAATGCAGAGTGGTGTGTTCTTCCTTCAGCACGTGGTCATAGTACATCTTCATGCCCATCCCTTTTATCCCGCACTGCATATATTTGAACTCTTCGCTCGTCGCTAATGGGGAGTAGGGATTGTTTTGTAGGATTGTCCCGAGGCAACCCTGAAGATGGCGTTCCCATGGCTCGGCAATGTAATCATTCTGTTGAGCGCCAGCACCGGGGTATGTTTCCCTCAGTATCAGAGGTGGTGGCGCTGGTTGGGACTCCAAGTCTGCAATGTTTTCAATGTGTTTGAGGTAGGGAAATGCGTCCAAGTCTTCGGCTGAATTTTTGTAAGAATTGAATTCATGATGCTGGGTGGGCACAACACATCGGGCCGGGCTGCGAATCATCAGATTCTTCTGGTTTGCAACTTGGAGGTGTTCAGGATGGTGTAATTTGCTATGTGTAAGTCGCCAGCTACCACTGGTGAACATTTTTCGCCATGAATATTCGCTGCAATGGCAAGGGGTCGTTTCTGGCATTGTCGACGACACGTGAGGGGTGGAGTATACACTGTAGACAGGGACGAATGTTGGTGCTGGTGCTGAGCAGTCTGGTGTGGGTGTAAGCTCACAATACTTTCAGCTGACTTGAGATAGTTATTGAGCCTCAACACCATCACAAGGAGGTTCCTGACATGCCAGGAGTTGCAAAAACACTGAATGCATGTTGTCCTCGAATACTACAAATAAAATCAAACCAATACACAACCCATATATGAAATGAACCCACAGCAATTCAAAAACCTCGAGATGTGTGTAATAATCAATGCCTGAGATACGTAGTTTAGAACCAAAGAAATGAATAAGCCCACAACCCGACCCCTAACCCAAACCAGCTGGAAACAAAACAACACTAAGTGAACAAAACACCTCCACGCATGCCTTAATTAGTACCTGAGATGAATTGAATACAGCAAAGGAAACACACAAACCAAGATCCCAACCATAATATGAACGCAATGACCATTGCCTCCTCTGCACTGAGTGGACTGGTACACTTCTCCCCAACAGAGTCATCTGGGCGCACCGCAGTGAGAGGGACAACAGGCAGAGGGACATCGGGGGCAGGGATATCAGGGAGACTGTCGCCACCTGCCGATTCGCCAAGCAGCTGCAGATCCACATCGACATCTGAGGTGTCTCTGGCTGCCTCCACTATGAGTAGAGTTGGCACCGCCAGGCGAGGTTTTTGTGACCTCCCAAGCGCCAAAAACACCAGCCCACTGGGGGGATGAGTCTCTGGAGTTCATGGTCATGTGGGAGGCTCTGGGGTTCGTGGCCCTGGGTCATGCACCGGAAGTCACAGCCATGGGGTATGCTCACCCATCTCCAGGCCATGTTCAAGTAGCACGATTGACTGATTGTCTACCATGGTATCTACATTGTCAGCTGATGTATTTACCATCTCTCCCTGGCCAATTGTCCGAGGTTCTTTGCCATCATCCTCATCCTCATCCTCATCCTCCTCCTCCTCGTCTTCTTCCTGTGCATATTCCTACTATTCATCATCACCGTGCCGCTCCATATCCACAATGCGGTCGAGATCAATGCCAGACAGTGCGTCCACATCATCCTCCATGCGCAGATCCACTTGGCAATCATGTTCGGAGTCATTTTCGTCATCCAACTCCTTGGTAGAGTCGGTTTGATCATATCAGGACATTTCCACTCTGGGCATTGCTCCCCTCTCAAAAGATACCTGTCCTAGGTAGCCCTCCGTGTCCAAGTCCGCCTAGAACAGTCCCTTCTGCAACTGTAAAGCAACATCACGAGAGATATCATCTCCCCCTGGGGTTTGTATAACAATCCCTTTCCATTTCCCCTTCCCCTTCCACTTCCCCTTCCCCTTCCCTTCTTCCATTGCCTTCCCCTTCACCTTCCCGTTCCCCTTCCCGTCCTCGGTCACCTTCCATTTCCTCTTGCCAGCAATTGTTCCCTTCTCTTTCCTGGTCCCATTCTCACCGCCCTGCATGGACTCATCACCCTGGCCGTCTTCATTCTCATTGCCATTACCAGGACGGCTTCTTCCACCGCTCAGCACTCAAGGATCCGCCCAGTTCTCATCAAGATCATCCTCATCGATTTTCTCACACCAATGTAGTGGTCCAACGGCCAGGAAGGCGCCTGGCTGATACTGCTGGCACCCTGGTGGCTCAATCTGTGCCCTCAGATCATCGTTACCATACCAAGAGAAACGCTTGCCGGTGCGTTTGACCTTCCCTGGGGTGGTTTTCTGTTGATTGCTACAGTGATCGAGGAGGCATGGGGGTTGTGCCACCTCAAAATGTTCATTTGGTTGTGGGTTTTTTCAAACATTTGCCCCATATAGGAGCGGAAGGCTGCCCACAACTCCTGAAATGGCCAACAGCCACTCCTGAGGTGTGGCCACATCAGCTGAAATGGTGAAAAGTGACGAGTCATGACTGGATCAAGAATGATTATATCATAAAAGTGTTCCCATTCCCTCTCATCCTTGATGCCGCAAACTTTGTATGTCCGTATGAGTCCATGTATGTGTTTCAAGATCAATTCCTTTTTATGGTCCTGATCCAACCAGAGGCGTCAATTTATAACTGAAGTCGGCATTTTTGTTCAAGCTGTTTCCTTCCCCTATCCTTTGCCGAACACCTTTGGAGGCATTGCTTTCAGTTGAAAATGAATCTACATCCGAGGCGTTAGAATTATGATACAGTTCCATGCAGCGAAATGAAGGCCAGACAGAACATACAATGTTATTTAGGTTATTGGGTGTGATTTGGATCGTGAGGCATTGTTTGGTCCAAGTCACATGATGTCGAGATAGTTCGGGCTGCTGGCAGTGTGTTCAATACGGGTGAAACTGAGACAGGAGCTGTGAGCGGGAAGAAGGGAATTATATACTCGGGTTCCTGTGATATTTTGGTTCAACTTGTGAGATATGATAATAATGATTCGTATCCTGAGTTTTTTTGGTTTATCCACTCAACACGGCCTGGCCTTTCTGCTGCAGAACCACCAGGCATATCAGGAATGAGCAGCCTCGAGACGAGATTTGGTACTTGCAGTGAGGAATGTTTCCGAAGTGGTGTGTTGCTCTTGCATCATACACCACTTTTACCACTCAGACCTCGTGCATCTCGGAGCAAACTGAGTCACTCTCAGGTTGTCCCAAATCTAGAACCATCCAACAGGGCTACCAACATGCCTAGCGGTAGAAAAAGCACATGCATCTTAGGTCATGGGATGGAGAATATGTTATTTTTCGCTTTGCGATACTTTTTGCTAGCCAAAGGGCGATATGCACAGGGAAGCTGATGATATACACAAATGATGGTTCGAAGTATTGTGCCAAGAACATGTGCAATACTACGACAATCGCACCAAGAGGGCATAACACCCTTCAAGCGGTGCAAATAGACCTTCAGACGTTGCTGTAACAGTGATTATCAATGCTGAGTTTAATCTGAGTATGATCTGATGGCAGTGAACCCGATGATTGGATGCTGTTCGAGGGATCTCGTACCTGAGTACCTTCACCGGTGATATTGGCGCACAGTCTAGTGCAGTATACTCTGCACCTCCCTTTGTTTTCGAATCCCTCCCTGGTCGCTCAAATCAGAGTCTACCTTGCCTACCATTGCATATGCATGCAGAGGAAATTATTCCTACATTCTTAACATGGAACATCAGTATAGGACGATGCCTTCCGAAAGACCTCACCCTGGAATGATTACGGTTGTACAAAATGTGCGAAGTCTTGCTACTCGTCAGAGAGAAAACAAGAGCGAGCATTCAGGGAATTCTGAACAGCCCACGGCCAAGAGATGCATTTCCGTACTGGCTGGTGAAGGGGATTCCTCTCAAGGAAGGAGTTCCATAACATCAACAATCCAAGGTCAGAACTCCACCCCCTCATCCTTGCTGAACAATTCTCGCGTTGCAGTTATCACTCAACATGTAACTTCCACCCTGTCTGCTACACAGCAATGGTCAGTATATACTCCAACCGACACACCGGGTGCGAGCAGTCGTAGCACACCAGCACCCACAGGAACCTCACGGATAGACTCAACATGTCGAGTTGTATCCAGCCCCGAATCCGTCATTGCTAGCACTCCCACTCCGCTCAGTGGTGTTGAAAACCGGCCTACCCCCATCCCTAATCCAGAAGCCCGCGCGATCATTACAAATCCACTGCAAACGCGAGATCCTGAAACGAATCAGAGACAGAGGCTGTGGCAATTGCAACCATAGGCAGTGTCTACACCTCGATCAGTGGTCTCCGGCAGTCGTGGCATTGACTGATTTGGTCCCTCAGACATGACAAATCTTGAATTTGCGATGGGAAGACTCCTGTAGATCAACATCTGGAACAGACAGCCATCTATGAGTGCAAGCGACTTGGAGATGGTGAGTTATGCAACGCGACGAGTTGCAAAAGCATTAGCTGAAGCCCCACCCTGGCAGATATTAGAGTAGTACTGGAATACTGCTATGCAGCAAAACAACATTTGGTCCATAGCATTTGAAGCACGCACAAATGAGATCTTGAAAGAGGTATGCTGAAGCAACAGCCCACGTTGGATATTACAAGCTCAAACAGGTACCAGGTTTGAGCACACATCGATATGGTTCAATCCCATTTCATTCAATCAGCCAGGGACAACATACTAGACGTTGATGATCTCCACCGCTTTCAATCCGATGCAGAGCATTTGGAATTGATTGATTCCCTGCTGGCAGATAGTAACTTTCCTCTTTCTTATAGCAGAGCGTGTGGAAGGTGGGGTATGCGGTTCAAATGCAATGCAGAGAGAGTCCAAAGCTGCAAATAAATGGCCAGCATCCACTTCACTTCCTGGTGGAAGCAATCCCCGGGGATATCTACGTCAAATTTCATCATTTGGCGAATAACTGCGGCGAGTATGCTGATGGATTTTATTATTCCATGATTGACCACAAGGACGGTCATATACCCTCTCCACTGATCATGTTTGCCTGCACCGCATTGCGCCATGCTCTCCTGGAGTGGCAAAACAACAAAAGTATTCATCCGAAAGCGTTTAAGTCAAAGCTGAAAGCGGACAGACCTAATCACTCGAACCACTTGAACAACAAGAATGGCGGTGGTAAGAATGAATCGTGCAGTGCTGCAACGTGTCCCAAGTTGTTAACCTCGGCTGGTGTTTCTCTCACGTATACATTCTTGATGAAAACCTGGAACACACTACCAGTGAACTACCAACAGAGGTTGTGAAAAACACCCTTGTTCCAGTCAAGCATCAAATCCAACATGCAGAGAACCCAATGCCTGCCATGCTCATCGGCATGGAAGCAGTGCATGTTGACAATGCTATTATTCTGGACAATCTGACCTCTGAAGTGGCGCTTGAGGAGCCTGAGATCGCCCGCATGGACCCAAACATCCCAATAGACAACAATTGCACAAATGAAGAACTGCATTTTGAGATGCCAGGGGGCAGTGGGGATTATGAAGATGAAGGTGAGGAGAGCGATGAGCAGAATGCCATACCCACAGCCAGCCGGCAACAACAGGCCGCAACCGAACTCGAGAGGTTTGACCTGGGAACCATTGATGTTGATTGGTATGAGGGTAACAATGGTGACGATGTGGATCCAGATAAGGAGGAAGAAGTATCGCAAGCAGATGATGGATCAACTCAGAGATTTGAGGACTGAGGGCATAGAACTAGAGAGTGTGAAGATTGGACAGCATATTTCAGACCTGTAAAATACGATAATGGGGAAACAAATGCAATGGCAAGCTGTGTCTCCAAAGCAAAGACTGTATTGTAATCAGTGAAACCATCCCAAAGCTAAACATATGTGGGGAGAGTGCGGCATCCAATATTTCGCAACAGCGTAGAGGTGAAATGTGGCACTTGGCCGGACGAAGGCATCAAGATTACCAGGCGTTGTGTGAACCGCAACACTGTTACTGGACCCCCTGCGAAGACTGCGACAGACATGTCATTCTGATGGTGTGTATAGGTCACCACATTCCATAAAAGCTGTCAGAGCCGTCAGGAACACCCAGGTGTTCCTGATGGAAACAAGGGTTGTTGCTGATGTTGAATCAATTGAATATTACTCTACCTTATATTAGTCGATTACAGTATTCTCAAATTTGCATAGGTATTTCACCCACATTGTAATGGTTGGTGATATAACTGTACTGGGTGGGTGGTTATATGTGATTAGAATGTACTTATTGGCAGTGTATATATTCAACTCCATAGTGGACTGTTGTATTACTGGCAACTCTTCTCCTGTCCTACTTCAGTTCAGTATCTGGAAACTGATTGTAAATTGGATTATATCAGTGTCAACCACCTAATCATGCCTGAAGTTAGTAACATACATCATATGCTAATTATCCAGATTAACTCCAATAATATCTCCCATAATGAGTTCCATCTTCTTCAGTATTATACACAATCTGGATACCATGGAATTAGCTAATCAATTTTCAGCAGTACCTGAAACCTTGGCAAATGATTCAGATCTCTTCACAGAAGATCATGTATACCCAACAGCGGACATTATATTCTACAGCTGAAATATATATATTAGTAATTTAAACAAGGTACAAAAATCTACTTGGTGGCCCAGATTATATTAATTGATTCATTCAGATTATCGAACAGACTGATATGTGCTATATTCTACCCATCACAGAAGTTGCTGGATGGGAGCAGTATGTTGAGATGATCGCTATATCAGATAACATTGTTCGTATATAGCTGGAAATCAAGCATTTTCAGTTCGATATATACTGTACTGTGAATTAATTTTATTGTCAAATAATGTAAATAGGTATAAGATAATCTATCAAATTGTTCCATATAAAAGAAATATTTGCGTTTTGCTTTCTTAGATTGTGGCTTATGAGTTGGGGTGCACTAAAGTGATTATTGGAAAGAGGGTAGTAGTTCCAGTATATTTAAAATTTACCAATCTAAAGGGTTGAATATTTAGCATTTTGAAGACAATTTCTCATGCTTTAAACTATTATGATATTTTGTTGCAAAACTTCTGAAATATTGATATGTATCTGAAAGAACAAATCCAGCAATGAAGAGTTTATCAGAGTGTATTCTGGGGAGTTAAAAGAATAAAAAAATACATTGAATGATCAGTGCGACAATGTTGGGTGGCAGCATAGTCCAGTTATGAGTTTAGAACAATTCCACAATTTGATGATAATGTGGTCTGAATCTTGTAATTGTAGAATTATACGAAGAAAACTCTCAGACACTCAGAGAGGCTCCATGAGACTGAATTTCATCTGTTCACTTTGAAGAATCTTCTAATCGATTTCTATCAAGACTGTACAGCGGCTAGTTGTTTCAATACATCAGTAAAGCACAAATGGTTCGAAGGAACAGGTATTGAATGTCTAGTTTGTCTTAGTCTGAGAGACAGCGATAATTGTCTTTATCAATATTGGCACTTTACATCTGGGCTCTATTATAGATATGCTAAGATTCCAGTAATTTCTCTTGTAGCATCTTTTGGAACATTTGTTATAATTGGAATTGTCAGAGTAATAAGCACAAACAGAGGGGTATTTCTGATAAGATCAGTATATCTGTACTAGATGCTCATAAATGTAATTCGGAGGAAATGAATTAAATGAGCTATAACAGATCTTACATTGTGAATAGTCAATATATATATGATTCTAGATATACTGGAACTATGTACACAATCTTCCAATAATACCACGAACCAGTTTGTGGTGTCTGGTAAGATTCACATCGAAGTCTGATGAGTCATTCCTGCCATGGGAGTACTGATAATGGTGCCAACTGCCACTATCAACAGTATATGAATCCATTTGAATGCTATGAAAATATATACCTGCCACTCTGCTCAATAATATCTGTACTCCCCAATGTTCCCAAACACTTCCAAGCCCGTTTGAAGCAACTTACTGTGCTTTCAGATACTCCAGATGCAATCAGCCATATACCTGAAAGCTTCTATCTTTGTCAGAATGTATACAGCATTCAACAAAACATGGCCAAAAGGATAATGAAATGTTGGTGATACTGAGATATTGACTGAGGTCTCCTACAGTACACTGAAATGGACACAATATTCTCCTGATGGTTTCAAATTCCAGTACTGTACGAGATTTTAACTATTGCATCAAACAGATGAAGTCATTTGTAATTCAGAAACACAATATGATTTACAATATAATATGACAAATATTGTCTATCACTGTTACTCTATATATATCTATACAGTTGATCAAGCAACAGATGGTACTCAAATACTGTCAAATATACATATATAGATCTCTCTTCAGTATAGAGAGATGTGCATAAGCTGCTAGCAATAGAGTAAATATAGAGGTATATACTTGGAAACAGAGCTGGCTGCACTTGGAGATAAAGCAAAACTTTGCGATGCACTTGGAGGTGTACTTAGAGATGATGCAGGCTGTACTTGGAAATGGTAATGATGCAAACTGGAAGATGGAAATGCAGCAAACTGAGGAATTGACATGATGACTAAGATTAAGTAATCTTAGTTGCATTTTTGGAGATGGTATTGTTTGCAATTGGAGATGGTGATTGAGAGATCTTGGAGATGAAGAGGTAGAGTAAACTGAGAAATGCATATGGAGGCCTAGATAGAGTAAATTGGCAAGGGTACTGAGAGATGGTAATGGCTGTACTTTGACATGGTAATTGAGTGAACTTGAAGATAATAATCAAGCAACATTAGAAATGCACTTCATGGGTAAGGTAGAGTTAACTTCAAGATATACTTTGAGATGTTGCTATTTACTTGGAAATTTAGAAATTGAGCAAATTTGGAGGTATACCTCAAGACAGTGCTGGCTACATATAGTGATAGAGATTCTGTAACCTTGCAGGTATACTTTAGCAAAGATGTTATCTATTCTTGGAGATGACAGTTGAGTCAACATAGTAATATACTTTGAAGGTGGTAATTGAGTGGTTATGGATAAGGTGGATTTGCAGATAGGTATGCCAGAGACTGGGACTCTATCAATCGGTTCACTGCTAATTGAGGACATCTAATTCGCATGAGATACTGCATTAGGGTTCTTGGGCAGATAAGTCGAGAGATTCAATTAGAATGGAAACTTGTAGCAGCTGGGATGCATTTCATTGGTACACTTGGGATTGAGGAAATGTAGGGAAACGGAAGATGGTCTCCTACAGCTGGTCATTGGTGGTTGATCTCTTTATCCGGTATTGACTCTGTATCAAGGTATCTGAGAGTGGAGAGGGATAGCATAACCTTCTGCGCTCAGGTATTGGTAGATTCACAGATAAGATACAGAGAGATTGCAAACGGTGTTGTGCAAATAATCTCAAGAAACTATGACTTGAAAGAGTACTGTGTACTCAAGATCATTTGCTAAACACAATAAGGTAGGAACAATCTACATCATGGCATATTCAATATATGGGATCAGAGGAACAAAGTCTAATTGGGCAGATTATATCTCTTATATCCCTAATCCTTTCAATACCTTATGTATTATCCTTAGTCTCTATCCTGTTGAACTGTGTAGCCCTCCACTGTATCGTTATCTAAACTCTTGAAGCTATGGAATTCTTTGTTACCATCTCATGACATGATAGTCTGTGAATACCAAGTCTTCAAACTGACTCTCTCCAACCAGCATCTACAAACAATACTCAGTTTCCCTTGATGTCTACTAAAAGTTAACCACTCTATGTACCTTCTGTCAGTTCTAATAATGTCCATCTAGCTCCTCTGGAGCAAAAAGGTAAATGTCTACTCATTGAATATATATAATTAAAAGTTGACCTGTCTTTAGTGGCTCAGCCTCAAGTAAACCTTAATCCAGTTAACTTACCTCCCAATTCACGTCATTGCTACCATCACAGTCCAGCCCAATGTATTGTCACTATCTGTCTTCAAGTACAGCCAGCTTGCTTGAAGTATACTTTTGACTTCTCTTAATCTCCATCTCCACTTGCAGGCAATCAAGTTTCAATATAGACATCGTGGATCATGTAATGTGAATATCCATAAACAGCGAGTACAGTCTCTAAATTCAGCTCCATATTCACATGGTCTTGGCCTGAAAGTCAATTTCTAATTTTCCTCCTCTAATATGTCCAAGTGAAACATACCACATTGGTAGGTTTATCTCCGTATGCACTTTATCTCATCATCCAAGTATATCTCAAAGCTTGCTTAATCATCATTTCCAAATGCTGCTATCACTTTCCCACCATATTTGTCCATGTTGATACTATCTTGGACTTTAGAGGTAATTACCACAATGTAGAATAATCTGGATGCCACATGCAAACCTCCCAGAAGCTCTGGTCAATGTTATTCATAGTTCCATGTAATTCCAGATTGTTCCAGCTCCCTCTAAAGCTAAGCAAAGTGATTTTAAATACTGCAAGAGTGTTCTAAGTTACTTCGAAAAGAACTAGCTGTTGTGACGGTGCATTCCAGATAATACAAAATTGGTCTCCTAGAATATTGAAAAATTGGGGTAGCTGGAACATCTGTGAACTTCTACAGAATACTCCAAACTTTGTACAGTATTCCCAGAGAAGTGGTTCTTCATATCTGAGGTTCCACAACCACAAGCCATTTTGTCAATTACATATTTCTAATTGACATAGGTGTTTTATAATTACAAGAAGATTTGCAATATTACAATATGCCTTATATTCTCTATTTACCACTGTATATATGAAATACATGGTTGATCTACTGCTAGATAGCATTGGAGTGTAATCTGAAAGGCATGTGGAAATAATAATTATGTAAGCTTAGAGATGAGTTAGAGGCCATGATTATAAAATCCTCAAGGCTGTAATTGGGTGAACTTGAAACATACAATTGAAAGCAGTATTCAAACAAGGTTGCAGTTGCACTTGATGGATGTAATTGATGTAAACATGGGGGTAATATTGGGGTACACTTGAAATTTGTAGATCAAAGTCATTACCATGTGGGTTCAAAGATTTCCTTGGAAGCTGGTATGTGAGCTATCTTGAAGCTTGGAATTTAAGAAGCTTGATATTAATTCTTCAAGCCCATTATAAGGCAAAGTGAGATGTCATGAGATCAGCAAAATATAAAACATTGCCGAATTCATTTGCAAGCCACCCAGACACTCCGGTCGACCTCAATAGTGCTTCCTTGTAATTCCAGTCGCTCTCATGCCCCCCTAGAGCTAAGAACAATGCTCTCAGTTGCTGCAAGAGTTTTCTCAGGTGCACCTGAAAGCACCTGCAGTTAGGGAGGTGCATTCAAGATGTTTTGATATTTGACTTATAGGATAATCAAATTTTGAAGCATCTGAGACCTCTGTGCAGGTCGGTGGGAGGCTTCCAGAGCAGTTGATGAGACCTCTGTGCAGCTCTGCGGGAGGCTTGGTGTGGTATTTACAACATAGTGGTGCTGACGGTTTCATGACCACAAGACATCGTGTCTATCATATTCATCTTTGTTACAATCGCCAAATGATATGCTACATCAGACTATGGCATTTATTTTCTATCTCAGTCAATCTATATATATAAAGACAGTCAATCTGGCTGCAGACTGTATGTGAGCGCAATTGGAGGAGAACCTGGTGATGCTGATTAAGTGAACTTCAAGATGCACTGGGATGCGGCGATTAAGTGAGTTCAGATATGCACTTGGACGGAGGTCATAATCAAGTGGACTCAACGATGCACTTGCAGGCAGTGATCAAATGAACTAACAATTGAACTTTGAGTCCCTGATCGACCGAACTTGGAGATGAATTCAATGGCTGTGATTATGCAAACCTGTAGGCCATGATACTGCGAGTGTCAAGATGAGCTTGGGTGGCTGGAAAATCCAAACTTGGAGGTGGTGAGCAAACCAGTTCTCTGATACACTTGGAAGGGTTGTATGCGCAAACTTGGAAGAAGTGATCCAGCAACTTTGGAGATGAACTTCGAGGACATGATTGTGTGAACTTGGAGCTCATGATAGTTGGAGTTTGCAGATGCAGTTGGAGGCCATGATTGTGCAAATTTAGAGGCCATGATTGAGTGAGTTTATGGATGAACTTGGAGGCCATAATCGACTGTGTTTAGAGACGATTTTGGGGGCCACAATCACGAGAACTGGGAAGCCATTATTGACAGCTGTTGCAGATCAACACTGTCGACATGATGATGTGAACTTTGAGACTGGGATTGATCCAGTTTGAAAATCCACTGGGATGCGATGATTGGGCAAACTTGGAAGTACATAATCGACTGAGTTTGGATAGATATTTGTACTCTGAGGGAGGTAGCAATCGAGTCAAATTGGAGGTGTACTTGGAGGGGGTGGATCTGGAGGCCACAAATTGAAAGGGAGGTGGTAAATTGACTGGGAGGTATGATGGGAGCCGAGACTCTATTTATTGGTTAACTGGAATTATGGGAATGTAGGGAGCAGAGTACAAGAAAATCTGTGGATAGATGAGAGATGAGAGATCAGAGACTGGCTGGGAGCAGAAGACAGTTGATCTTGGGTTGATGCTGTAATTGGTGTATGCTGTACTTGGTGTATACTGTTAGTTGGTGTATGCTGTACTTGGTGTTAACTCATAATCATGGCATGGAGAAATAAAGAGGAATAAGTTAACATCTTGTTCTTAGGAGATGGTAGAGTTGAGGACAAGGGAGAGAGAGATGAGACGAGATAGAGTGAATCAACATGGCAAACTGGGACTTGACAGCATTCCAATTACAGGTCAATTTACAATTCCTGATACAGCAGGTATGACTCCCACTACTGCTTGGCAGCACACTGATATGAGATATTCTAAACCCGGTCTGGTAAGTCCTACCCCTGGTTTCCAACATCCTCTCACATCCTACACATTGTTCCCATCTTCATCCAAAATCTCTCTTTCTCATCCACAAAGCTACCATCACCACAGAACACAAAGTTATGTCAATCCTCTCTCTCTCTCCAGGCAATTGTTGCCCGTGCTCCCAAGCTCACCTGAAGGCCAATGTATCTGTCCAGTTAACTCTTACATTTGACCACTCTGGGATTCGGCTCTGACAACTCCCAAATACTCCCCAAGGCTCCCAGTGACAAAAATACATTTTGCAGATGAAAATTTGAATATATTGCCACACTGTTTGAGTTAGTCTCGCTGCAGAGTGTTCTTAGATGTACATGGAGCAACACCTGGTGATACCAATTCAGTGCTGTGAGAGATTGACTTCACGGGAATTATGAGGCAAACTTGGTAAGTGTGGTCAGATAAATAGAGAGGCTAATCATGTGAAATTGTAGTGCATCCAGCGGTGGTCCATCTTGGAGATAGTTAATCTCAAGGTACAGAGTCCATAGTGGGCCAGAAATGCTGAAGCTATGAACATATGTTTTGATCTACTCATCATGGTGGAAATGTAAGGCAAGTTGAGTCAACATGTTGACTTCAAAAGCACCGGAGGTAACTCAGAGGGAGTTGTAAAATCTGGCAGTTATTAAAGCATAGTGCCATATGTCTGGAATAGAGACTGTAGCATTCGTTTGGTTGCTCCAAGGGGAGTGAAAGCAGAGGATTACAAGGTATACTGAGAAATGAGACATACCAAATAAGTATTCTGTATGGGGGTGTGAGATAGTCGATCTTGAATATATGATACACTTGGTGTTTACGTATCATTATAACATCAGCAAAATGTAAATCAGTCCAGAACCAACCGGCAACCCTTGCAGACACTCCAGTCGACCTCACCAGTGCTCCTAAGTACATCCTGACGCTCCCATGCCCCCCTGGAGCTACAAAATACACCCTCAGACTCTGGAAGGGTATTCTCAGGTGCTTCTAAAAGCACCTGCAGTTATGAAGGTGTATTCAGGATGCTACAATATGTGACTTATGAGACAGTCAAATGTTGGAGCAGATAAGACCGCTGTACAGGTCTGCGGGAGACTGCAAGAGCAGCTGAGACCTTTGTGAAGCTCTGCAGGAAACCCGGTGCTGTATACTCATAGCAGTGGTTGTTGGATTCCATAACCAAAAGGCATTTGGTCTATCATGTTTGTCTTTGTTACAGTCACAGGATTAGCAACATCAGAACATGGCATGTATTAGCTAAGTCTCTCTACATATTTACATACACACAATCTGGCTGCAGACAGTACTGTAGTGTAATTGGAAGTGACATGGAGACACCGATTGAGCGCACTGTGAGATGTTCATGGAGGTCATCGCCGGGGCAAAATAATCAGTGTGGCAGGGGGCAGCCATCAGGGGGCATACAGAGATACAGCGAAACAAGTGGCGGACTGAGTTACTGTGGGGGGGGAGGGTCTGGAGATGCCAGGTTCCAGGTGATGGATGGAGCGATGGGGAGTCCATATTTGGGAGACTCCGAGGTGGATAGTCACCATCTGATTATATGACATACACGCCCAATCTTTCTCAGCTCTTGGTCCGATGCAATGTTGCCAAGTATTCATTGATCAATGCACCTTGTGTGGTTTGTTACGCACTGTTCCTGAGCCTCCATGGAGCCAAACACTAAGTGTGGCTCCATATGACTGGGTACCCCATCATATCCTCTGATGATGTTCATATGGTCCTTGAGCCAGAATTGGTCTTTCCTATGATTTCCGATTGGATGCTGTGAGAGGCACGGCAGAGCATTGATGAGGGGCTTACTGCCGTCTAGCTCCACAGCTTCACCGCACTGTGATCAGGTAAACTTAGAGATTGACTTGGAGGCCATGATCGAACTAGTATGGAGATGCACTTGGACGCTATGATCTAGCCAGTTTGGAAATGCACTTGGATGACTGGATGGAGTGAACACAAACATGCACTAGGAGGCCGTAATTGAGCTGGTTTGGAGATGCACATGGAGGACATGATTGTACGCGCTTAGAGGCCTTGATTGAGAAAGGTTGGAGATCCACATGGTGGCCATTGCTGTGCGAACTTGGAGGCCGCCATTGAGCGAGTATGGAGATGCACGTTGAGACCATGATCCATCGAGATTGAGGGAGTGGATGCAGGTGGTTGATCGGGAGAGTGTAGATCGGGATAGAGGCGCCAAGGGAGCAGAAACTGAAATGATTGGTTAACTCGTGATCGTGCGACTATAGACATATGAGTACAACAGGATCTGCAAACAGATGAGCGATGAGAGACTGGCTGGGAGGGGGAGACAGTCAATCTTGAAATCATGCAGTACTCGGAGTAGGCTGTACTCAGTGTATGTGGAACTCGGTGTAAAGTCATGATCATCGTATGGAGAGATAGACAGGGATGACTTACCTTGAGGTTTGTAGGTGATGGTAGAGTTGAGGATGAGAAAGAGAGAGATGAGAGGGGAGAGGGGATATCAATATCAGAAACAGGAATGTGAAGGATTTCGTGGGCAAGTCAATTCACTATTCCTGACATTGCCGGTATGACTCCCAATCTGGGAGGTAAGATTAATGATATGCGGGTTTCTAAACCCACTCATGCCGGTCATACCCCTCATTTCCCATTTTCACTCATATCCTCCATATCATTCGGATCTTTATCCCACATCTCTCTGTCTCGTCCACAACTCTTCCATCATCGCAGGACACAAAGTTATGTCCTCTCTCTCTATCTCTCCATGCCATGATCATGAGTGATCACCAAGTAAAGCATACACCCAACACAGCATCCACCAAAGAATGTCTGGCTTCCCTTCATGCTCACAATTATGAGTTAACCCTTGAGTTGAGGTTCAGCTTCTGGCATGCCTTCCTACATGATCGACTGCCTCCTGCCAGCTCCCAGTGAGAGCTCACAGGTACAGTTACCTCCTCATATTTCCACCGATATGAGTCAACAATCTGAAAAACAAAGTCTCAAGCACCTGGGGTGCCTCCAGACTCCAAGTACTCCTCCAATCTCGCTCGATCATGGCCTCCAAGTGAATCTTTACAGTCACTCAAATGTGGCCTCCAACTGTATCCCGAATCTCGCTTGATTATGGCCTCCGAGTTCACTGGGTCATGGCCAGCTTCCAAGTGCATCTGCAAACTTGCTTGATCACAGCCTTCAAAGAGCATCTCTATGTTCACAGCATAATGGCCTCCAAGTGTATCCCTTAGTTCACTCGAATGTCTTGTTCAGGCACACCTCCATTTTCTCTCAAGCACTGTCTGCAGCCAGTCCAGATATACCGGGTGGAGTTGGGTTGCTGTATAGACCCATAGTTGTATAGATGAGAACACAAACCAAATACAAGAGGTTTGAAACTCATTGAACAATAAGTAGTACCTATGATTCCGAGGTGCAACAGCAGTGTTCCAAAACATGATGTTGTGTTTCCCAGACTGTTCTTCAGTCAATTGAGGTGCTCCGAGGCCTCTCACCAGCATTCCCAGGTGTGTCATTAGAACTCCCAGGCTCGTCACTATCATTCCCAGCCTTGTTGTCCACACTCAAAGGGGCTCCCCTGGTTGTCACCAGACCACCCATGTCAACGCAGATTTTTCACCAGTGCTTCCAGCTGCATCTAATGGCCCACTGCATAAGTCCAGTCTAGTCTGGGATATAAGCACCCTGAGATTATGGTGTGACAACTCCTGAACACTCCCAGAGGTTCTGAGATGCTCCCAGTGAAAGAAATACATTTTGCTAATGGTGATACAATAGCAGAGAGAATTGACATAGATTTATAGTATCAGGAAACTGTAGTATGATAGATGATACAGAGAAAAATGGAACATGGAGAAGTAAGGAGATTGGGATATTCATCATTAGAAACCAGAATTTAAGTGTCTGTCATGAACCAGTTAATTTCCTGTACCTAATATTGTAGGTACCACTCCAATTCCAAATTCATTTAAAGTGATTCGGTAGGTATCAATATTGATCAAACTGATCGTATACCATATAAGGTAGATTATATCCCTTCATTCCCATGTACTCACATATCCACTGATGCCATCTCCATCACAATTCCTCCTCTCTTTCTTTTGCCACCACAACTTGGTCATTGTTAGAAAACAGTAAGTTAAGCTATCCCTTTCAGATCGTGATTATCTGTTAACATCTGGTACAATCCACCCCCAAGACTAACATTCTGATACTTCCAGCCAGCCTTTCTTCAAATTTACAATCTCACATTTACCCTGTATACAGTATTGGGTTGCAGCATACCTCCTTATACATCCAGACAATATTTCTGGTGACTACACTAACATGTCAAGAGTACAAAAATCACTTTGAAATGCTACATTCAGCTTACAGTGTAATACTCATAGCTTATCCACATTATATGTAATGGGCCTGGGCTGAATTCCATCACATATCGCAATCGCTGTTGTGCAAGTCTCATACACCTTATGAAGCATATGCAAAATCATTAGTCATATAAACAACTTCTGTGGACACAGTAATCTCTGACTATATTGACCCCGAATTATCTGTAGAATTGCGATTTGGATGACATTTACCTGTGAGCAAACAATCCCTACATGATATCCCGATTACCTGGCTCTGGATCACCAGGAGTGTTAATATATTTTACTCCACTAAGTTATCATTGTGTAGTGCTAACTTCTTTTCACAACGGCTAGTTTCTCAGCCAATTGAATATTATAGGACTTCTGTCACATCCTGCTGTGTGTAATTTACTTCTGCATTCAATATTTCTTTACAAACAATTCTAAGAACTGCTTCACCAACCACTGCCTTGACATTACCTCCGGCCAATGCCATGAATTTGGTAATAGAATTGTATACAACAAACATATACAAAGCAGTCAGAGTCTTGACCAGAAGCTGTAGTGCTGTAACATCTTCTGGATGTATGTTCAAGAAAAGTAATAATGGCAGCTGTACTATTCCCATGTACTGAAAATAAATCGGCAAAGTAGTTAGCGTCCACCAGTTTGACAGCATTGTAATAATGGAAATTATATCAATTATTAAGCTGTAGAATCTTTCTATCAATTGCTGCAAGACATTTGATACCTTTCACTTATAGCACAGCACGTATGTGAATCTTAGCTGCAATATCTTTTCAACTTGCAAAGTAATCAGAACTTGAAGGGTTCAATGATGTAGAAAGTAAGAGATTATTAGATTTGTCTGTGTTTGAAATAGATATATTGTGGATTCTAATAGAAATAGAATTTCTAGAGGTATAATGAGCACAGCAGTTACATGGGTTTCAAGTCTAAGATATACAGATAGTTGTTGGTATAGTTAGTCTGTTTCTTGAGATTACAAATAATATATATTGTCAATTACATATATGATTTTGTTTCAGGATTTAATGGCATCTTCATTCTACAAACTAATATCAAAATTGTCAGTATGAATTTGTAAGTATTCTGTATATTACCAGACTATCAGTAGTTGAACTTAATCTTGGCAAATGCTTAAAAAGTGTTTAAATGCACCCAACTGTAGCTTCTGCTGTAGATTATTATATTTTGTATTTTCCAGCATATCTTGAAAATATGCAAAGTTGGTTATAGTCCAGGAACTGCCATAAGTATGTGATTCGGTAAATCAGTTAACTGGTTGTCCATTACCTTCAACATTACACTTGGTCTGATTACAGTGTAATATTGCATTATGTACAATATTTTCTTGATGTTATATAGTATAGATTATCAATACAATTGTCAAACTGGGCACATAAGGTATGGACCTCCTTAGGTGGCATTGGTTTGATCCAGTTGGGAAAGTTAGTTGAAGGGATTGGATTAGGGTCAGACTAGATATGTGATGCTAAAGGTGGTGCAAATAGTGTTAATACCAAAAGAGAGGGCATCTCACCAAACCATCAATGAGCAGGATTTGAGTTGATCTGCTTAAGGTTGCTTATACTGAAGTAAAACCAGTGAATGAGAAACTATTGACTAAGATTTTGTCCACAGTCACTACAGTGATTAAAAACTATTAAATAGTTGGTGTATTGAATGCACGATTCATTAAGTAGTTGGGCTAATTCCAAAGGATTAATTTACATCACTAGCTTTTGATTACAATTCTTTATTTACACTGTGTTTTCGTGATGTATTCCAACTGTAAAGGGACACAATCGTATTATATCATTTTCAAGGACATATGGAAATGTTAAATTGATTTGAAAACTATCAGATGGAAAGACAAAAATAATTTAACTTTAGAAAGTGTTGTATATACCACTGTTATACAATCTGATCTCCCAGTTTCATATTATGGACAAGGAGTGAAATATCAAAGTGATAAATCAGTACAGTCTCAACCCAGAACATCGCCAAGTCAAGTCAATCACCACAGTCCATTGTATTACTTGGCAACTCTTGTGTGTTCAATCATCAGAACGATGCAAACTAACCGATATCGACAACAGTAGCTGCCTGCTGGAATATACCATGACCAGAAACACATCTTAATATGGTACAGTGAAATCAATGTCATGTTGCAGTCAGTTTCTATCCCACCATTTCCAGATTTGTGGGTTGTTTGTAATGTAAACTGATACTATGAGAGTAACCAGCTAGGGTGATTATAAGAGCTATATCAAATTCTAGTCAGCTTGAAAGCCTTTTGCTTTCACAACTTCAATCCCACAGAGCCACAGAACAGTACATACTTGAATATGTACAGACCTCTGGAGACAGTGTTTGGAGAAGGTTATAATATACATCTCATTTTATTATTGCCACTATGCTTATAGCTGAGTACCATTGGCTGTACAAGTCAGAGGCTTTAGAGAAATTCAAAGAATCAAAAGCTGTTAGAGAACAGGAGACAGGTAAGCAGGTAAAGTCATTTTGAATGAATAAAGGTAATGCATTTGCACCTACAATATTTACAGAATACTGGATACAAGAATGAATCTTGCGGGAAACAACTACATACTACATACCAAAGTCAAATGGAGTTCTTCAATGCACAAATTGTACAATCTAGAAGCACCAATCGAAATGACTGAATAATACTAGACTTTTGATGAAATTCTTGACCCTTACTGTCTCTGTGAGAGTCCATTTTGAGTGCAACAATGCAATGCACACTGTAGTGTGTATGACAATGTATAAGGCCAGAGATGAGTGGATGCCATCTCTGGAGAATCTATTAGTAATCTGATTCACAGTATTAGATGAGATTTTATACTGTGGAACCGGGGATATTGACTTCAGAATAACTCAGGGAGTATTCATTGGCTACTGTATAACAAATGTGCCATACTTCATCTACAATCCAGAAATCATAATATATCACTTTTCTGCAAATGTGGTCTTTATACATGTGATGGAATATACAGCAGTTAATGCTGCAAATTTGACAAATCAATCGACTCTGCCTGCAGCTTCTCCACCATAATGATCATAACTCTTGGTATCATTTTGCTGCAGTATGGGTATGCAGCCAGACTAACTCACTGAACAAGCATCTTATACCCATAAAACATTACTGATGTTGACCTTGACTTTCACCCTGACTGCTACCTTGACTTGGAGTACTTTCTATTGACAATTTGTTTTATCTCTTGATTGCACAGCTATCGACTGGGATAATCAGCACTGTATCAGACAGAAGGCTCAATTGTCACAGTGAAATCTATACTGCATCAATATGACAAATGGTTATCACAATAATACAATGTGTGCAGTTGTTGTCCTCACGATGTTGAAGAGTCAATTTTCCATTACAGTATCTGATTGGGTCACGTACAGCCCAGTCTGCAATGTAAACCATCTCTCTGCCTTCGTTGTTGGTATACTCTATAAACTGTTTGAAATTTACCAATCTCCACAAATGAAAGAATGAGTAGTGTATTGCAAGTACCAGCTCTCCTTCGATGGGCTCTTATCATACATCGCTGCCATCAAGTTCATTCCAATTGATGCTATTGTAAGTACCGCCAACACTGCAGTCTCTGTCCGCTCTGCCACCTCCACCAGTGAGGTGCTTGGGTAGTACTATTCAATTTGCCCCACCTTATACCATCTGTACCATTCCAGAGTCTCCCTCCAATTCATGTGGAGATACTTCTTCTTGCCCTCAGTATCACTGCTTTCACACTCATTACTGCAGTTGTATGTTATCTGGGACTTCTGATACTTCCTTTATTAATATCTCTTTATTTGCAACTACAAAATCCTGTACTCAATTTTCAAATCATTATCCCATTGTCACTATGGTTTGTGGGCGGTAATCTCAATAACAACCTGCTTCCATTTCGTAGCCAAGGTGGCAATAATGTTGTATTTTGACTTAGTGAAATAACCTCCAATCATGAATCTTCAGTATTCCCTTCATCCAGTCATTGGTGTACTTACTCCTTGGCATTGTATCACTGCCAATACTTGAGCAACTGATATCAGTACATCAATTGAAGTTATTCACATATCTCTGCATCATCAATTAGTACTCCCATACATTCTTGCACTAACTTGGTCTGATGGTAGATACTTTGTCAAGTTAAGCCCCTTCTATTTCTCCTTGTTGTCCTCCTTCAACTGATTTTAAAATAACTTTCCATCTTTGTAAACACTATACTACAGCTGTAGATACCTCTGCATGGTAAGGAAATTTCATTGATTGTGCAATTTCATACTACTTTATCAGTACTTCAAAATCTACCCTCACATTTACATCTGGTACTTTCTGTGCTGTTGACATACCCAAGAATCTGCTTTAGTGTAAGAAGTATCAAGATTTCCGAACTCCAGCTCTTGTATTTAATATGATCCACTATGTTAATTGAGACCACTGTTGATTCAGCCATCTAGATACTTATAAGCAAGTATTATCTGTTGATACTGCTCAATATCCCCGTTGCTGATACATCAACTGTGAGTCATATTTATCAAATTGGTGAAAATCCCAGTCTTATACCCTGCTGCAGTTGGTCTGATGTACGGAATTTCTGAATAGACTATAACTCACTGACTGCCTCTAAATGTAATCGACATCTACACAAGAATGAAAATGCCTGTAGCACTGCTTTATAATTTTAACCCAACTAATATCATAACCCTACATGTACTAGTCCCCCTGTCTGGAAGACCCAGAACTAGACCGGGAATATCATTATATAGAGCAGATGCTACCCTGCATATTTGGAGCTGTTGATACCATATACTTGTATTCAGGTCTTGAATATCCACACAAGTTGTTTGGTTGCCCACGGCCTGATACATAATATAATTCTCTTATTCTCTTTCTATACTCATGATGCCAGAATTCCTTATTTCCAATGGATTCCATTTTCTTGCTGCAACAAATGTGACAGAGTGTTGATCATAGACTCACTGTCTTCTAGTATAGCCATTTCACTCCTATGCTTACTGTTGATTTATTTCCAAGTGTATTAGTAGTCTTTCATACCAGTCATATTAACTTGATGAAGCAGCTTGAACAATTGTGCATGTGGTAATAAGCTTCTGAGTATACTGTGCAGGTTATAGTTATAGCAGTTGACAATTGATATATGGTAGTGGTAACAGTAATATGAATGGTATTTGGTGGTCAAAATAATTCTCAAATATGAACTGATACACTATGCTGTACTAGAGCTATATTAGCTTACACCACCAAGTCTTTATTACCACTGTATTGAATAACCTTTTGTTGGGCTTTGAAATAACTTTGGGGACTATACTATTCGGCAATCGTATTGCCAGAATCCCACCAGTGACGCAAGAGTAGTTTCTGAGCCTAGTTGTCAACAATGTCTCAGCTTTCACTGCTGCTGTTGAGTGGTTTAAAAATTGCTCTGCATTTGACAGTATGATTTTTCTTTTTGCTGTGGGCGCAAACATATTTTCAATTATCTACATATTTATTTAATTAATATCTGCCAAACTTTCTATATCTCCAATAGTATTTAAATCTATTTTCTTCACTTATATGTGATGTAGATTGAGGTTAATGGTAAATCGCTAATCCAGTTGATGGTTCTCACAGTTCTTTGCAATGCTCAGTATGAAATAGAAATCTCTCATAGATAGTTCATTACTTACCTCACTTTTCCAACTAGAATTTGTTTCTCAGGTAGCATAATGAAAGTAGAATATTTCTCATAAATCATAGATACAAGAGAGGTATTGGTTGTTTTGTTGTGGACAATTTTGGGAGATCCAACCAACTTCTTGAGAAAATAATTCTGAATAGTAAATTACTGTGTGATCTTTTTATCTGTCAATTGATATAGTATGTGAAATATGCATGCAATCCGAGTTCTGCCAGCCTGGATTGACATATAGTTTACTTCAGCTTATACTATAGGCCACATCTCAACAGAACAGTCCATGTCAATAATCAAAAGATAGTGAAAATCTCATTAACCAGCACAGATTGGAGAAAAAGCAATTGTAGGGCTCAGATGGGAATTATGCTACAGGGTGAGAACAGCACATCTCTTATTCTCTGAAATGAGTTCAACTTAGATACCATTGATATATACCCTGATTGCCATCAGTATACAGGGTATCTTATATATTCTGGTAGGTCAATTGTTTGTAGCGAACTTGAGAATACAGCTGGAATCTGCCTTAAACATTCTGGTGATAGCAAAAAATATAAAGATAAAAATTTTAATTATGCTGCAGAGTATTAGTCTTGGTTAAAAGGCTGTTGCTATAGCAATACTCGAAGATCTGGGTTGTTGTGGGACTATGGAATTTCGAGTTATTGAGGCACGTAATGATTGAGAGAAAAAGGTCAGATCAGAACATAACCCTGTTCCATCAACCCATACAGCAATAAATCAATTGACAGCTCTGCATATGCAATAACTCCGACTAGATTTGATCTCGCTTTGGCAATCAGAGTACTTAGTCAGTCTGATTATAATGTAACCAAATAGTACATTGTAGCTTTCAAGTGGATTTTCTGCTGACTTAAAAGTACAAAAAATTGGTGAATACATATTGCCAAAGTGGACACATGGAGCATGACCACTTGAGGGTGAAAGCACTTTCGCAGAGCGTAGAAAAGGCATACTAAGTTGTCTTGTTGATTTTCACTTTCCTGGATAACCAAATAACTTCAAATTAAACAGTCTACTGGGAATTACCATCAGAGTAGTAGTGAACAGGAAATTACGCGAACAGATATTGAATGCCCAGCCCACAACTAATGTCTAATACTATCCCTTTTGAGTGGGCTGTATTAGATTCCCACAGATCTTATAGCTGGTCAATATTCTTCAGATTTTGGCTCTTTATGATTTGCCATTCCATTTACAACTATTGATTAACAGCATCAAGAATGACATCCACTGCCAAATGGTAGTTGTATACATTGCAACCATGTAGAAAATTTGCAAAAAAGGTACAGGATGGAGAGATGGATCTAAGTTAAATACAGTCAGCAGAAGTGCACACTAACAGGTTGACAAAGCCACTGCTGAATGAAACCTTGGTAACTGTCTTTACTAGGTTCAGACTGGTTGGAAACAGCATTAAAGATAATCCTGGAAATAGTATTGGAATTATTTGCATTGATTCTGAGAGTGCAATAGAAAGTAGCAATTCCCTGTAGAAATAAATGAATTGGTCATGGGTTTGTTACAAACAGATCAACAACATTTGGTTAACTTCTCTTCTCTGAAGTAAACTATTTGGTTTGTACCGAACCTGATAACCATCCAGGTGGATTGTTGAGCTGGTGGCAGTACTAATCACCCTCTGCCAAGAACTATAATATTACTTGCCTCTTTAGTAGTTAGTACAATTTGTACTTGGTCAATCTTATGTCCAAGTGTAATGTTGTACTCTATGATATGATTGACACAACTTTGAATACTCACATACAAACTCAACTTCACAATTATCTGCCACCTTCCAATATAGACCAGATTATATATGCATATGACTCAGCCAAACAGCCTGAACAAATGCCATATGATGACCACACTTATAATGTGCCGAAGAAGATGTACATTAGCATAACCTCTTTTGAGTGACTGGGTATCAAGAAGAAGGAGAATCGATAATAGAAACCACAGAATCAAAGAGCATATCAAGAGGTAAGTGAAACTGAGAAGGTGAGAGATGTATATTGATAGGAGAAAGATAGTGAAAAAGTGTCAGCGGTAGTGTATAAGGAGATGGAACATACTTTGGTACATATAAGATGGTGGAGAATAGATAATATAATAATAGGTGACTATTAGCAGGGATATATCAAGATGAAAGTTTCAGAGATTTCAACAATGGTTAGTAACCAGACAAAGAATACTACAAAGAAAGTGGTAATATTTTGCAAACAATTAACCAGAGAAGACCGTATGTGAAATCCAGCTCAAAAGGCAGAAATAATCTGACAGCAATATCAATGAAATCTCCTACCCTCAATAATGGAAAGAGTTAAGTCTTTGGAAAAAACTAACTCCAACATAGTATGCAGATATATCAAGAGAGCAAGACTTGAAATTGACTCTTTCATAACCGCCAAAGAAGTAAAATGTTCCAGCATCTATAAGCAATGGAGTGTTCTGAAGCACCTGTCAAGACAATTGATTTGTTTGAGTCTAGGTCTAGGATTGCAGGCAGCCTATGAAGTAGCTACCAGCCCTAACCCACAGTCATGTGATGATGTACCAGATGATGGCTTGGCCTAACACTCCTCCGGGGCATTAGTATATCCATCAAACACCACATTATTGAATAACTTACAGAAACCATCCAAAGTACAGAAGAAAGGGACCAAATCATGCCAGGCTCTGAGCTCCTCTCCTGTGACTAGTCTCCAGCTGATACCATTTGAGGAGTCAACTATAGGTTAATTCTTAACTCAGTTGTCAATTGTGTCATTAGCTTCAACTGTCTTGACCTCAAGTCAACTACTTCCCTGAAGGTAAAACACAATCCTGCTGAAATGTGATGGTAATCGCAATGGAGAATATCTGTAAACCTGATCAAAGTTACTGCTCCAGATTGTATGAGTGTTATTAATCAGCATATGCAGCCACTCCGTTCCAATTATTGCTTTAGCTATTGGTGCCAGTGTTGGAGTTGGTGTTAGTATTGGTGTTGGTGTTGGTGTTGGTGTTGGTGTTGGTGGTGGTGTTGGTGTTGGTGTTGGTATTGGTGTCAGTATCAGTGTCAAAAGTAGAGATGGTTCTTTATGGTAATATTGACTGCTGCTGATCCAATGAACTGGAAGTGTAGATCGTGATTTCCATTTTGGATACAAGTGCTCATGACCTGTAGTATATAGGCAGATGCTGGTAAAGTCGAGTATGTGTCAGTGTCAGTGTTGGTATTGAAATTGGAGACTGTGCCATGTAGGTCGCGCTATTGTCTCAGCTAGCTCTAACACACTGATTCTGCTTGACTGTGAATCCCACATTTGCAGTCTGCTTTGTAGAGGAATAGTACTGTCATCATTGAAGGTCTAGGGTCACAGGTACACACTGTACAGCTTCTAATAGTGGTTCGATATCCTCACAGTAGAGGAGTCCACAGACTCTGTGCTGTGTTAGCCAAAATTGGCACAACCGGTCCCTTGTGTTGTTTTATTCATACTGTATTCACTCTAATGAGAGTATGACAGAATCTCAAGACCCCCCCTCCGCCTCTGGGCGAGCCGGCAAGATTGCAGAGCTCCCACCTGCTACCCATCGTCCCCTGTGACAAAGGAAAATCAATCAAGTGCACATGATTAGAGAGAGAGAAAGAGACACAAGGAAACAAACAGAGACGAAATGAGAGACAGACCGCCCCCGGTCCAAACACCTTTTAATCTGCCTTTGCTCCTCCTGCCCGGGCTCCTCCGCTAGTTTTGGCAGGGACTTTCCGATGTCAGTCACTGCCAGGAAGTGCATCACCGTTTGATCCCATCCTTCCATGGAGAAACGCTCAGAGATTTGCACATACCGGCATCTGCCCACATTCCATCCCGTGGCCTTTCCCACCGCCTTCCAGAGCTCTGTCTGCTGGTCTGTCTACCGGCTGCAGTGTCGGAACAGATGCTCCCCCGTCTGCAGTGTTCTGCATCCGCACCACCAGCACTTGTCGTCCTCTCGGTGACCAAACCGCTTTCGGTACGTTCCAACTGGTGCATGCGCGCTCTTCCGTCTGTAGAACCTTGTTGCCAACGATGTCACGCTCGTCATTGCGATGTATCTCTTTCTCCCAGCTTTGCCCTTCAGGCTTTATCTGTAGTGTTTGGAGCACTTGTCGAACTCCCATTTGGCCTTCGCTGCCATCCTCCCTTCGGAAATGCACCTCACGCTGTTCGTGGCCAAGGTGTATGTTCACTCGCGTATTGTGTAGCCTTGGTCATCTCGTGTTTTGTTTGCCTGGCGGTAAGCCTCTTTGTTCCCAGGGATGCCTGAGTATCCTGGGACCTAGTGGATCGCGGCTTCGATGCTGTGGGTGCGCAGGGCCCTAGCATGCTTGTTGAGAGCTCTTGCTAGATACTGCCCTGGCCCTGGGTCCAGGTACACTGTCCGTCTGATAGCCGCCTGCGAATCACTCAACACTGCCACTGTCATCACTCCGTGTGCTCATAGCTCCTCCGCTTTTGCGATGGACTTTTGGAGTGCGACTCAGATTGCCCGGAGATCAGCATCAAAATCCTCCATTCTTCCCGTGCCATGGTAACTGCGGAAATCCGTCCAGCAGACTCCATGTAGGCACACCGCTGCAGCTCCTATTCTACCATTGTCCGTGTGGGATCCGTCCGTCCACCACGTCCAAGTGCCAGATCCCGCCTTCATTTCCTTGCTTTTTGCCCACAGCTCAGCGGCTCTCTTGGCCGCGGCGTAGTCTTCCAGTATAGTGGTCTTGCCTGCTGGCATGTCCCCTGGGTCTGGCAAACACATCGTGTCGGCTCTCCTGCCGCACTTGTGATCAATTGCGGCCACTCCGCCTACGAGTGCACCAGGTGTTGGGTAATCATAGAGCTCTTTCGCCTGGGAGCCATCGTACGCGCTTGCTAGCCTTGAAATACACTGATGTTGTCTGGCGTCGAGAGCCACCCCCGCAGGTGGGAGACTTGAGTCTCTCATCAGTGTGCCTCTCGGAGTTGTCGGCAGTGCGCCCAGGGTTGACCTGGCTTGTCAATGGAGGAGTAGCTGGACGTCGTCTCCCCGGCTGCTTTCCATCGGATCCCACAAGAGCTCGCTTCTGTACCGCGCGACGGCCTGGACGCAGGCTATCTGTACTGCTCTCACAGATGCTGTTACAACCCCATGCGATCCTATGTGTGACCGGAGTCATGCTTTTGCGGCTCTAGCTTTCTTCATGCATCAGTTGTGATGCCCCTGGAAATGGACGGTGGGTGTCCATCCAGACCCCCAACTACCTGGTCGCTTCCCTGCTAAACCTGACAAAGCCGTTCCCCACTCTTATCTTCGCTGTCAGCTTCGGACGCGAGTGCATCTTGTGGCCTCATCTATGTGTGAAGAGTGCCCATCGGTCTTGGCAGTGTGAAACTTCAGCTCCCATCTTTCCGCGCATTCGATGCTCACTCTGGCGCAGGCTTCGAGTTGACTGACGACCTGGTTGGCGTCGTTCCCAGTCGCCACCCATCTGACGTCGTCCAAGAAGGACAGGGCTTTGGCTCTGGCGACCCTCTGCTCAACCCATTTCATGAGCCCTGATGTGTAAATTGCAAAGAGGATCGCAGACACTGGTGAGCCCGGTGGTATACCTGCTGCCACCGGGTGTCTCCCAATAACATTGCCCTCAATTACCATTTCAACTGTACAGTCTGTGAGAACACTCGCTGTCCATCGTTTGAGGTCTCTATCCATCCTCTTGCCTCTCATAGTGTCGAGCAGTCTCCCCCTCCCTACGCTCGGGAAGGCTGCCTTTGTGGCCATCAGGAGTACGCCAGCTATGTGGCCCTGTCTCCAGGCTGCATGTGCTCTGTCGACCATGATTGCCACTTTGTCGATTGCCGACTGCCTCTTTCTGCTCCCATACTGGCCGTTGCTAAGCAGTCCTCTTCTCTCAGCCTGTTCAGCAAGTAGCTCTGCAACCACTTTTTCGACAACTTTCCCCAAGCAGCTTGGTACAGACATGGAGCAATACGCGTTGAGTTTTGTGTAGGATTCCTTTCCCGGCTTGGGGATTAGAACCGCGCTTGACCGCTTCCACACGGCTGACTGGCGACATGATCGGACAACAGCCTTCGCTAGTTACACGATTCGCTGTTTCTCCCGCTGCCAGAGTTTGCGTATGGCTCCAAAAGAGAACTTGTCCGGGCCTGGTGCTTTCCGGATGGACTGTGCGAATAGGGCTCATTCGACAGCTTACTCAGTGACAGACTGGTGCGCTTGTGCCACCGGGGGTAATTCGAAGTACTGGTTGTGCTCATTCGGGGGAAAGGACTCTCATCTCGGCATCTCTTCTTTCTTGGTGAGGGTATTTGCATGTTTCCCATCTCTGTCTGTCAGGGCCTCAAAGCGCGCTGCTGCCCGTGGGTTGGCAAACTTCATCACTCTCCCGACCTTAGCTTCCCTTTGGTTCTTCAGGTACTCATTCCACATCCTGTCCTTTGCTCTCCGAATCGACTTCTGCAATTTCGCCTTAGCTTGGGCTGTCGCCGCAGATGTGCGCCTCTTCCTCTGCTCTCTCCCCAGTTGGCCCCTCTGCTCTTTGATCTCGCCATTCCGCCATCATTTTGATTGAGCGCAGATCCTCATTTTCTTGCCAGTGGCATCGAGAAGCTTGACCAGTGCTTCCTGGCACCACTCAGCTTTGCTCTCGACATCGTCGCCTGTGCTCTCCACTCCCAAGTATGCCCTTCCCCTTGCCCGCACCCTCCAGAGTTTCTCAGCCTGCTCCTTGCCCTCCTGCGAAATGGCCGCTAGGTTCCACCCTACGACCTGTGTGCCTCGTGCTTCCTCCTGCTTCTTGATATCCACCTTCCATTCCATGATTTCATGATCAGACCCCATGGCATGATGCCCATCCAAAATCGTCCATTCTGCAACGGGTTGGTTGGTGAAGGTCACATCAATGATGGATACCCCCTCGCATTCGTTCCTCCTTCAATATTGAGTGTGTCGGTCATCATTTGCAATTACCAACCTGTGCTTGTCTATATTTTCTTCCCAGTATGCAGCTTCCCTCCGTTCTGCGCACCTCGGGTCCCAGTGTTGGCTGTGGGCGTTGAAGTCTCCCATGAGCACCATGCCGCCTCCCCCCACCCGCCTGATGATTTTCTGCCAGTCTAGTCTTCTTGGTGGTCTCTCTCCTGTCCCCCATGATCGCTGAGCATAAATGATTACGATCCTTATCATTTGCTTTTCCCTGCATTTGATGTCGATGACTATTACAGGGTCGCCTGCGTTCTTGCTCATGTCGGTTTGTTCATGTGTTGTACCACTGCTCCCCTTGTGCACCGCCGTCCACACCCACTTCGTTATCCTAATGTCTCATTCCGCGTGGCTGATTCCGCTTCCTGCGCTATCTCTCGGTGGCTCTTGCAGACACACCTCATCCGCCTTCCATTCCACCCCCGTCTCTAGCGTGGCGATGGCAATAGGTAAGACTTGACGCAGTGTGTTAAATTGGTTTATACATTGGGGGCAGTGACTCCCGTGTCGTTTCTAGGTTCAATGCCGGTCCCCACAGCCATCCCAGTTCCCGGTGCAGATTGAGCTGGCGTTGCCGTTGTTCTTAGCGTCGTGCTCTCCACCATTGTGATGTCCTCTGCCTCCGCTCCCCCCTCGTTTGCATTGGCCATCTCCTCTCCACTCCCACCGCTCTCTCCTCTTTCCAGTGCCCTCGCCCTCAGGCTGAGTGCTGTCGTGTTCACTCCTGAGATTGGTCCCGCGGTCTTCGTGGTCCATCCTGCTGGTTCTCGTCTCCTCCTCTCCCACACCTTCCTGGTGGCCTCCGAATTCTTCGCACACCTACTGCTGAATGCGATGTGGTTTCCTCTGCCGTTAGGGCACTTCTCTTGTGTGTGGCTGCAGATTGAGCCCAGCTTTGCAATGCACCCCATGACGTTGCATTTATGGGAGCTGGTGTGGTGCGGTCCTGAGCAGTAGCCGCTGCACTTGCTCGCTATGTGGCCCCATCGGCAGCAATGCTCACATCTGCTGTCTGGGCCTACACTTGTGAATGGTTCGACTCGGTACCACACTCCCGCCATCTTGATGCCTTCTTTGACCAGTCTCAGTGCCACTGTGTCCCCCTTTACCACAAAGACAACTGATAACGCAGAGATCTCCCCCCTCTGTGTCCTTTACTTTATGCTGTGAGGGTTTGCCAGCCATCGCACCTGGACGGGGATCACCGCTCCTTCATTCTCCACATGGATCTCGTCCCGCATCTTTTGCAGGCCCTTTGTGCCTTTGCCCATGTACCTCACAAGTGGTACTGCATGGACAATTAGCCTTTCCTACGATTGGTTTTCTTAAACGTCGATGACTGCATTGTCTACAGTGCGTGCTGCGTTGATGACGACTTCGTGGTACGCCAGTGCCATCACCGCCATTGCATTCTGGTGGGTGATTGCCATGATTGAGCCCTTCACGTTCTTCTCCTCGTTAATAATGTGGATGTTGGGCGGTGCCTTCTGGTCGAACTGGGCTCTGTTGGTTGCCGACCCAATTTCCTGGTTCATCTTGTTCGGCAGAGGTGCCCCCTCATCTCCCTTTGAAATAAGGCATCACTCTGCCATGCTGGATCCAGACGTCAGGGCGGGGCCTGGGCCGGTGGACGCTGTCTGACTCTGGGTACAGGGTCGGACTATCTCCCACCTTCTGGTCGGAGTGGGTGTAGGATTAGGTTTGGGTTCGTGTTGCTGTTCTGACTGCTGTTTGAGTGTCACTCTGGGTTTGGGTTTTAGTTCCTGCTGAGGCTGGCACTTCACTGGCTCGCCGCCCTGCATTTTGCCTGCATGCTGTGAGGCCCCTAGGCCTTCACTGTCCTGCATTGCCATCTTGTTTCTTTAGTCCTTTCTCCCTTCCTGGGTCAGTGCTGGTTCACCTACTCTCACTTTGGCCAGCATCTTTGAGGTGATGTCCGCGATGCCGCCCCCCAATAGCACGTCGACCCTGTGGCAATCATCACATTTCATCTCCCTATCCTCCAGCCATTCTTTCATGCTGCGCCATTGGGCTTCTTGACGCGCCGCGCGTGCTTCCAGCACTCTAGCCATCCTGTCGATAGTTTGGTGCAGCTGAGTCACCTCATGTGCCTGCAGCCTCACTGTTCCCTCCATCCGACTCTTCCAGTCACCCGGTGAGCTTACTGGCTCCGAGTTCTCGTTCCTCAGACCTGTTGCATCCTTGTTCCGCTCCCACTGCTCTGTTGCAGCAATGAGGGACATGCGTGTTGTCTTCCCCGACCGTTGGCCAGCCGCACCGCCGGATGCTTCCGCCTCCACCATGTCCATGTCTCTCTCAACATGGTGTTCTTTGATCATTCCCCCAAGGGGACTATTACCCTGCTGGGTCGCCATCATGACCAATTTGCTTGCCGTCGGGTGGGGTCGCTCACGCCCGGCCTTCTCCCCTTGGCCAGGGATGCTGGAAGTGTTGTTCTGGGGTAAGTTTGATGCTAGAAGTCGAATGCCTGTGTTTGTATGTCGCTCTCTGTCACGATTGCTGTGTTGTTTCGACGTTTCTGTGTTTCACCCCCGCCCAGTGTTCTCGCTGACCCACTCAGTTGCGCGGATCACCGTACGCGTTCTCTTATGCTGACGCGCCCACTCACCTTTGACGGTCCAGGTATGCGGGGAGTCTTGTCCTAGGGTCAGTCCAATGTTAGAAATAGATCGCCGCTATCGGCTTCCCGATTCATGTCGTCATTGTTGGCTTATTTTGCCTTTTATATTTGCAACGACACGCGTCGCGGCTTCCTTGGTAACAGCCGCCATCGTGCCGTGATGTTGAACACAACCGGTCTCTGAAGACTGTTGTCCACAATTACATACCTAGTGTGTCGCATGGGCAAACCTACTGCATCACACCCCAGTGGTGTGGGGTACGTCCACCAACAGCTCCCAATGATCTGTGGTCTATTACCCACCTACCTCTGATTCACAATCCAAATACTATACTGAATGTCAATCTGCTTGGCTGCACTCTAGTTGACTACTTTGCAGAATTGCTTCGAATATACCGACATCATGCCTCTCAGTATGATTGTGGTCCTATAGATGGATACCATCAGTCCTCTCAACAGGAAAAATGACCTTACGCGATGCGTAACTCATAGAGAAGCTGTTTCTAGGCTGGTAATCCATACCATATTTCACGCGTGGCACCATGACGTCCTATGGACCTATGTATTGACTAGATTACTATTATACCCATCCGATTGTGGGTGCTTCATACTATACATCATGCTGCATTCAATGAAACTGCCAAATGCACTTCATTGTTCGCTCCCAAGGACACCTCCAAGTACGTTCTCATGTACACTCCCGGCCATGCTCTCAAGGACGCTCTCAATTGCACTCGATCACACACTTCCAGCCTGCTTGACTTACGCTCCCAAGTAAGCTCTCAAGGATGCTCCCAGTTGCACTCGATGGGACATTCCCAGCCTGCTTGACTATACGTTCCGAATTGCACTCGATGGCACTCCCAGCCTGCTTGACTGTACGCTCCCAAGTAAGCTCCCAAATGACTCCGAAGTACACCTCCGAGTCGCTCTCAAGTCCGCTCCCAATTGTACTCGATGGTACACTCCCAGCCAACTTGGCTCTACGCTCCCAAGTACACTCTCAAGTGGGAAGACACTTTCAATCTCACTTGACTTCATGCTCCCATGTAAGCTCTCAATCCAGAGACTTGCTGAGTTGCAGACGCCAGGGACCGGGAGTGGTGAGGCTGGTGGCGTATGACGGGCAGTGATTGGCGGGCGGCATGTGGCATTCGCGTGTGGCAGATGGGAGGCGGCGTATGGTGGCCTAAATCATGACGTCAGTCGATATCGTAGTCTGAACCATATCTTTAGCACGGCCACCAAGATGAGATCTCACGATGCCTCATGGTCATGGTGTTGACACTTGTAGCCTTAGATTCCACAGGAAATGTAGACAATTTGATCTTGGGGAGAGCAGATCTCTGGCTCAGATTCTCCAGCGGAATCCACTACCCACTCCCATCAATCATGGGCGTATGTGTACCCATTCGGTCTGGGGCTGATCGAGATGATGGCGATGGCGATGGCGATGGCGACGGCGATGGCGATGGCGATGGCGATGGCGATGGCGATGGCGATGGTGATGGTGATGGTGATGGTGATGGTGATGGTGATGGCGATGGCGATGGCGATGGCGATGGCAATGGTGATGGCGATGGGGATGGTGAGTGCGATGGTGTTGGTGATAGGGATCATAGTACCAGAAGTCTTTATACAAGTAGGTTGGCTATGTCAACGTCAGCATCAAAGCTTCTACATACTTACAGCCTTCTACTAGCCAAAGCTTCCACAGACCTAGAGCGTTCAATTACCGAAAGCTTCCACAAACTCAGAGTTTTTCCATCGGCCAAATGCTTGCCGTGGAAACCTCTACGCCTCCCGAATAAGCTTCTGCATGCTCGATCCAGAGACTTGCAGAGGGGCAAATGCCAGGCACCGGGAGGCATGAGGCAGGTGGCGTGTGGCGAGCAGCGTTTGGTGGGTGGCATGTGGGATGTGACAGGTCGCAGGTGGCGGGTGGCGGGCAGCGGAAACCTTGACGTCGGTCGATATTATTGTCTGAACCTTATCTTTTGGGCGGCCACTGAGACGAGATCTCACGATGCCTCACAGCTACGTTGTTGACAATTGCAGCCTTAGATTCTGCATGACAGGTAGATGATGATATCTTGGGGAGAGCAGATCTCCGACTCAGATTCTCCAGCAGAATCTGCTGCCCACATCCCATCAATTGTGGGTGTATGTGTGTGCATTTAGTCTGGGGCTGATGGTGATGATGGCGATGGTGATGGCGATGCTGATGATGGCGATGGTAATTGTGTTGGTGATGGTGATTACAGTACTAGAAGCATTTAGACAAGTAGGTTGGCTACGTCAACATCAGCATCGAAGCTTCCACAGACTTAGTGCCCACTATTAGCCAAAGCTTCCACACACTCAGAGCTTTCCATCGGCCAAAAGCTTCCCCTGGCAAACTTTAATCCTCCCGAAGCGCGGCTCTCTCAAGCGTGGCTCTCCCAAGCAGGCTCTCCAGCAGGCTATCAAGCAGGCTCTCGAGCAGCCTCTCAAGTGCCAGCGGGCTCTCAAGCGGACTGGCAGCGATAGTGTGTACAGTACCGGTAAAACAGCAAAGTCTGCAGGCAGCAAAGACAGGTATAGGTCCATACGCCCACGCGCACATCTCTATGAATCGACTACAGATGACTATAAGCTGCCCGTCACGCTGGGGTCCACGGGAAGCTTGCTGTGAGCTGTGCGTGTGCGCGTGTGCACGTAACACAGCCTATAGTCGATTTGCTGTCACCCTTTGTGCTGATGCTGGCAGTGTTAACCCAGTATTGATCGAAACATATTCTGCAGTCATCCCAAACTGCTTTCCACACAAAGCCCTATCTTGTCTTACTGACGAGTCATTCACATTCTGTGATTTTCTATTATGGTCGTACTCAACAAAATGGCCATTCCAGCCATTGTGGCTTTTGGAGCTGTCAGAGGCATTACAGCCATTACAGCTATCACAGTCATCAGGACAATTGTGGCCATGACAGCCATCGCTGTCATGATGACAATTTGTGACATCACCATCCTCAACGACACTGAGTGTTAAATTCTGTCAAAATTAGTCAACATGTACAGACTTCAGTTGTTGTCTTCAGTCCATATGGTGTGCAAATCCCACACAAGATTGCAACATGTCCAGGAACATGTTATCTTTTTGGTATGTACGTTTGTGATTTGACAGTTAAGTCCATTCGATAGTTGTCAAACATGGTGTTGGAATTGTGATTGCATGTTGACACATAACCAGTTCTGATAAACCTGTCAAGACATTCTATTTGATTCCCATCTAAGTCGAGGACAACATGTAGCCTATATAGCAGCTTCAAGCCCTAACCCACAGCTATGTGTTAATGTACTTCACAAAGACTATGTTTAACATTGAGTAGCTGCCAGAGTATGAACTATAGGTGACATATGTCTAACCACAATTGATTCTTCCTTGTATAATATGGAGGAGAATATTATATAAACAAACCTGCAGTATATTACGGTCTTTTGAAGTGTCCATGGAAGTATTCACAGCCATCAACCTTTTCTGCTCCTTCATGGTGTATCACAGATTTGTGTAATAACTACAGCATTTGGCAGAACGTTGAATATTGGTTAGAATTGTACAGTCTAGAAGGTAGTAGATACCAATTGTACATCGACACATTGAACAATTGTTGGAGAATGCATGCCGGTGAACATCGATCATATCCTGGTCTTCTGAACCACTATATCATCAATATAAAGATCCAAATAGAATATTTCAGGCTAACTATTGAAAACATATACTAGAAACAATGAGATAAGTCCAGGCACTGGATATTAGCAACTCATGATCATCATTATGTATTGATCGAAGTAGATAATGGTCGTTGTTTAACCTTACGGGTGTCACAGGGATAGATTTGCTAGTAGCTTAGAAAACTTTAACCCTTAGCCATCATTAAAATATTTATGAATTCTACAATTTGATAATTTAAATGAAAATAGTCGAAGTATTACTCAAGGAAATTATGCAATGGAAATAATTTGAACAGTAAAAGTGTTGCAGAAGAAAACTCAGTAGAGGGAATGATAGTATTTTCAGGGATGGTCAAAGGTTGTAACTCAAGAACAGAATAGAAACTATGTATGGGGCATGTATGTAGGTAGGCAGAAAATAGGAATCATTGAAGATAGTAAGGATGCTGCTGCAATGGGTTGCACAAACTGGAAAGAGAAATGAAAAGAAGAGAATAAGTTGACAGGTAGTGCGAATTAGCAGAAAGATGATATTAGAAAAGCAGTCATTAGAAGCGGGAAACCTGATGGATAAACAGTAGGTACCTTGAAATAAAATCATAACCTTTGGATGGATATCTCAGAATAGCATTGCTCCGAAAATTTATCAATACCACTCATTTCCTCCTGCTTTGTATTCATACAGTTCAATTTAGGAATAAGCACCAGATAGGCCTTGGTGTATAGTCTTGCCAAATATATAGCCCAGAGGGTAAAGTCAGTTCCATGCAGAATGAAAGTACATGTTATGCTGAACAACACTGTGGTACCTGTGCAATTACTAAGCCATATGGATAACAGAATCTGTAAATAATTCTTTGAGTTCAAAGATATCTAACAAAAATAATGTGAAAAGTTCCCACAGTAGTGAATACAAAAGTTGTCAATTACATATATCCTCTGGTGAAATGAAATCAATACCATCATGCATAAGATATCAAATAGACAATACACTTACGATGTGATTTGGAAGACTTGTAACGGCGGAGGTCTTGTACTAGTGGCTAGGGTTGCAGCGGTCACGCCACAGGCCGCATAAGCGCAACCTTACTTAGACCTCGCCACGCATCTTAGATCACTGTTGGGAATCTTACCATTGAACCTACTATCAAGATCACTCTGATCCACCTGTGCAACCGTATGCTTATATCGCCAGACGCTGGCGTACGTGTCCTTACACTATTCTCAAATTTTCACTAACTAGATAAGTTTCCCTCACGGGATTTCGAGAATTAAACCCTATTTCCATGCGTCACGACACCATACAACACGACTCCTCCAATGCCTCCAAAAGGAATGAATAAACTCGCATTGCGCACTCCTAATGAGCGCAGGAGCACAGAGACAATTTGGGCATCAATTGTTTGCAGTACACCACCCCTAGCCAGTCCAATTACCACCCCTATCAAATGCGTCAGTCCACGAGTTCTACCAGAGGATGAGATCGACGAAAGCAAGCGCGATGATGAAAATTGCGACCACGACTATGAACGGCCCCAACCCGCTAGGAACGGTGATGATCTTGATGATCGTGGCGATACCATTGAATCCGATCTTACCATGGCCCATATGCAAGATATGCCGGAGCAGCAGTGGAAACTTGTCGCGATACTCTTCCAGAACACGGTAATGAAGCCACCACCATCAAGCGTGAGATCAAAAGACAAGTTCGAGATCACTCACCCAAAACGCTACTGTGGAGGCCCAGGCAAATTGGGGAGTGTCCTCGGCACCCTTCGCTCGAACTTTCGAACTCACAACCACCTCTTTCGAAGAGGGGATACCGACAAAGTTCAGTACGCACTCAATTCCCTCGGAAGCTGGGTCAATCATCCAGATCATACCCAACGAGAGATGAGCATGACTGACCCTGTAACATTGGGTCATGACCTACTCGCCGAAGACCACACAACCCTACACGACTACGACAATTTAGTGACCGAAATCCGGAAGCAGTACGGAGACAAAGATCGGAAGCAGAACTCATCCACCTGAGCATACCACGCAATGATGCAAGGCTAGCACAATTCACATGAGAATATACGCGCATACACAAATCGACTTCTACGAAACTAGAGGGACACCGGGTGTGACGAGGAGCAGCAAAAGATCATACTTTATGATATGATCTGGGCTGGGCTGACACCTGACCTTCAACAGAAGCTGAGGCCTTTTACCAAGGCAAACAGGAGATTCGTCTCCATCGATGAGCTTTTCGACACAGCGGCAGACGCTGAAACACTACCACCGAATTACGATATGCTACAACAACCAACCGAATATGGGAGTGGCATTCAGAAGGGAATGACGAAACCTCATCAACCAGCAACCCAGGCGGCAGAAATATCATCATCGAGAGCAGGCTCGGGAACAAAACCTGGCTTGAAATCGACACTCCCACCTGCGACGTGGGTAACCAGGGAGGACCGTCAGTGACGATTAGAATCGAGAGTGAGCTTGAGATGCGGAGTGAAAGGGCATCAATCTTGGGAATGCCCGAAATACACACCCGCCGCCAAGCCCGAACAGAAGTCAATACAAAACCTCGACACCAATGAGTGAGAACGCCATGTCAAATGCCAACGATCGTTCGATGGGCAGGAACAAAAACACTAGTCTATCTCCCCCGGTAGCCGGTGCAGTGAGAGAGGTTGGATGAGATGGAGCTGGGAATGCAGGCAGTGGCGATGCAGGCATTGATGGCAACTATGGACAAGGTTCAACCGCATCGGATATTGTTAAGACCCAGGGTTGTTTTGGAGAGCCGGTGGGCTCACATGTCTTGTTTGTATCTCTGTGGCACAGAGACCCCAGATTCAGCGCACATTGTTCATAAAGTTCTGATATGAGACTGACAAGGCGAGATGCAGCGGGTACGAGCTCTTATCGACTGCGGCGCAACTGGCATCTGTATGTCTCCAAAACTCCTTCGGAGGCTCGGACTGCAACCCATGGCAGCTCATACTGCTGCCCTTGGCCTCAACCGCCATGTGATCGAGCACGCAAAGGACAGCCAAATAATGACTATTTCAGTTCAATATTTGAAGCACCTAGCTCTGGTTGACGAATCACAGGTGGAAGTGGTACTGATCAAAGAGTATGATCTGGTTCTCGGGCTCCCGTGGTTCTGAGATCGAAATCCGGAGATTGACTGGTCGAAGAACTCACTCCTCTCATTGAGGAACCCTACCGGTTCAGACACCCAAGATACCCTGCCAACCAAGCAGGAGGAAAGTGGAGTTAGCATCGAACTGCTTTCAGCCACAGCTTTTGATGACCAACTTGCTGGCGAGGAATTTACTGCAGCCTTCGCCTTGAAGATAGAGGATTGTATAGAATTGCTGGGAGCTACAGTAGACTGGACTCACGAAAGAGGTAAATACCCTCGTAGGCTAAACGGGCGAGCAAGGAGCAGCGGCAATAGTTGTGGCTGAAGAGAGTCCACATGGGATCCGTGAATGACTGCAATCGGCTCGCCGAGACTCGGGGTGATTGACTGGATGGCGGGGCTTGGTTCTTTTGGGACCCAACCGCTGACAACACGGCCTCCTGGATTAGACCCTTACTCCACTCCCATTCCGGTGAAAAAGGATGGGCTAACATAAACAGATGGAGCACGTTTGGAGAGGGTGTGTACAGATGACGGAGTTTACATCCCTGCCAAGTACTCGGAGTGTGTGGAGAGTTTGAGCAAGACAACAGCAGAAACACTGGCAGCACAGCAACCTATAGACCACACGATTGACATAGAGCCGGGCTACCGATTGCCTCATGGACAGATCTACAATCATTCAGAAGTCAAACTTAGAACACTCAAAGCCTACATCAAAACAAACCTAGCCGGTGGATTCATCCAGCGATTGTCATCACCGGCTGCGGCTCGGATCGTATTCGCCAAGAAGAGAGATGGCGGCCTAAGACTCCGCGTCAACTACCGGGCACTCATCAAGGCCACGGTGATACACCGGTACCCTCTACTGTTCATCTCGGAGATGCTGGACCGACTTCGCGGAGCCTGTATCCTCACACAGCTGGATTCTCGGAATGCCTACCACCTCATCCCAATCAAAGAATGGGATGAATACAACACGGCTTTCCAAACTCGGTACGGTCAATTCGAATATCGGGTTATGCCTTGCGGCTGCACAAACACACGGGCTACATTCCTGTTTTACATCGATGATTGCTTATGGCCTTATATTGACGATTTTGCAGTATGCCACCTTGACGATATCCTAATTTACTTGACTCATGAGAAGGAGCACGATAAACACGGATGAAAGGTGCTAGAGCGACGACGGGAATCCGGTCTCTACTGCAGTGCCGAACAGTGCCAATTCGGGGTCTCGGTGGTTGGCCTTCCTGGGTGTGTCAACAACTCGGACGGGATTGGGATGGAATTGGACCGAATCGCCACAATAGAGGACTGGCCGAAGCCAAAATCAATTCGAGATGTTCAGGTGCTCCTTGGATTTGCCAATTTCTACCGGCGATTCATTAAGAATTATGCGAAGGTAACGGTACCCTAAACAGAGCTACTGAGGACGATAGATATACTACGCACTCTGGAACCCCCTGGAAAGGTACCAGGGCAGCCCAATAAAGCTCTACCGAAATGGGAATAGACTCGGGAGGCCGAACTAGCGTTTCCTACACTTAAGACGGCCTTTTCCGAAGCTCCAATTCTCCAGCATTTCGATCCGGCAAAGCGAATCATTCTCCAGACTGATGCTAGCGGCTTCGCAATTGCCGGCATCTTTAATCAGTATGATGGGTCCGGAACTTGACGACCAGTCAATTTCTACTCTAGAAACTGCTCCCCAGCTGAACGGAACTACGACACGTGTGATTGGGAACTCCTCGCGATTGTGGAAACAATCAAGCAATGGCGACACTACCCACAGGGGGCAAATCACAGGATCCTGATATAATGCGACCACAAGAATCTGGAGTACTTCCAAACGTCGAAAGTGCTCTCCCGAACACAGGCTAGATGGGCGGAGATCGTTTCTTCATACGACTTCATCATCGAGAATCTGGCAGGAAACAGAGACCCGGCAGATGGACCCTCCAGACGACCTGATTATGAGATCGGATATGAGAGACCTACTGCGCCACTTTCAGCAACTTTAACAACCGTTGAACCTTACGATGATTTCCTACCGATTATCAAGACAGCCCAGGCTACCTACACACTGGTTAACCACATAAACAAGAAAATCATTCATATCCCAATGGTCGGCTACCCTTACCTGACAGAGAACGGTAGAGTGGAGGGTGCAGCGGACTCGCATAGGAATTGGAAAGTTGTCGCAGGGGCCCTGACCTACAAAGGGAGGATCTATGTACCAGAACCACTCTGCAGCAAAGTGATATGTCTTTTCCATGACAATCCCGAATCTGCCCACTTTGGACCCCTTTGAACTGCTGAACTCGTATCTAGAGATTTCTACTGGCCTGCAATGGATGCGACAGTACGAAAGTACGTCGCCAGATGCGAGGTATGCGACTGAATCAAGGCACCGCGCCATGAACGTCACGGAACCAATATACCACTGCCACCACCCCATTGACCATGGGAAGAAGTCAGCATGGATTTTGCCACCGACCGGCCCGAGTCAATGGCATCAGCATACAAGGGGATTTTTGTAATAGCTGACCGATTAAATATGATGGCGATCTACCTCCCCTGCCGGAAGGACATCGACTCACCGGAACTGGCAGGAATGTTTTTCGAACAAGTGATCTCCAAGCACAGCATACCGGATAATATCATCGCCGAACGGGGCACACAGTTCACCAGCCGATTCTGGAATCGAGTTTGCTCTCACATGAGCATCAATCACCGCCTTTTGACCGTCTTTCATCCCCAAACAGATGGCCAACCAGAGCGCCTAAAGCAGACCATGGAACAGTACCTACAAGCCTTCTCCAACTACAAGCAAGATAACTGGGTTGAACCCTTACCTTTGGTGGAATTGGTGTACAACAACTCCATGCACGCTTCGACAAGGATGACCCCGTTCTGGGCAGTGTATCATCGGCATCCCGAGATGCAGTTTAAGACACCGAAAGCAACCAGCCTCAGGTCGGAGACCCGTGCAGACGTCCTGTTCAAATGACTAGAGGAAACTCACCGGGTCCTCTGCGAGAACTTGCTCGAGGCCCAAGTCAAACAGACAAAGTACACTGCCAGGAAGGAGATCACTTTCGAAGTGGGAGACCGAGTGTGGCTCCCGACCAGACACTTCCGCACAAACAGGCCTTCGAAGAAACTCGACTACAAGCATGCTGGACCATATATGGTAAGTAAGACCATTAATACGAACACTTACAAATTGGACTTGCCGAAGACGATGCGCAATCACAACGTGTTCCACGCGTCACAACTTGATTGTTATATGGCCCCGCCCATAGGCGAACCCTCATCGGAGCCACACCCAGTCATCATCGACAATTCCAAGAAGTGTGAAGTCAATCGAATTCTTGACTCCAATGGACACTACTGGAAGTTACACAATCTAGTCCAGTGGGCTGGCTACAGCCACGTACGTACGAGTCCCAAACCAGCGGCACATCTTGCAAATACTCGGGAGCTAGTCGAGGAGTCTCACCCAAAGCACCCAGGGAAGCCACGTTGAGACGTTGAGACGGGACCAATTGGAGTTCTTGTTTTGCTTTTCTTCTCTTCCTATTGGTTACCAGTCCAGTACAAATGGCGTCGGCACGGGTTTTACCACCCCCAGATCATAGTCAATGGGAGGTGGACTTTCCCTGTGCACCGGATCAGCCGAAAGGACGTCCTGGGAGGCCCCAACCGGGTGTGGGAGTAGTTTGCTTTGTTCATCTCGGTTGTGGGATTTGTTCGCTTTGTTTTCTTGGTTGTTTGTTTGTTTGTTTGTTTGCTTTCGTCTTGTTTCTCCATGTACGGGATCATGCAGCCCAGGAGATCTGCACCCAAGGAGGGGGATGATGTAACGGTGGAGGTCTTGTACTAGTGGCTAGAGTTGCAGCGGCCACACCATAGGCCGGGTAAGGGCAACCTTACTTAGACCTCACCACGGATCTTAGATCACTATTGAGAATCTCACATTTGAACTTACATTTAAGATCACTCTGATCCATGTGTGCAACCATATCCATATATCGCCGGACGCCGGCATATGCGACTTTGCAAGACTTAAGAAATTAGAATTGAGGATATTCAGCAATGCAATTACATTCAACTGGAATTAATTGCATTATAATAAAGAAGTTCGTATATTATATACTCAAGAAAGACATACTCTTGAAAAAGATAGTAATGAAACAATGAGTTCATCAGAGGTAATTTGCACTAGCTTGAAGTCTCTAGTGAACTGTCCAATTTTTGATTTGTAGAAATATTCAAAGTAACCTTACACAGTATACCCTGGTAGATACTGTGATTGGATTTAATGTCAAGGAGTCTTCTAAAGTCATCCCCAGACAATCTACATGTTCACCAATTGATTATTACTCTTGACTCAACAAAACTTACTTACTGAGACAAGCCGAAAATATAAAGTCTTGCAGACTATGGAACACTGATACACAATATGCAGGCTAATATAGAGAGCTATATAATCAGTCTTAGCTATTAGCTGGGAATTTCAGTTAGTAGTTACCATGACTGGTGATTGTGTCTGAGAACTACCTATCGATAATATCAGAGTTGATGGCCTGACGTACTAATACCAAAAAGGAGGGTTGGATGCACTGCCAGGAATTTAAAGATGGGTTGCAAGATATCACCATTATCTAAATAACATACTTGCTAATGTGGTGAGAGCCATAGTCAGAGAAATGAAATGGCTGCCATACAGAGGTAAATCAAGTCAGCAAGTTATTGGAAGAGCCCAAGATGTAAGTGCAAAAATCCATGGTTGACAAGATACAGAATTGGCCCTGAGGAAGACTCTGTGTCAAGGTTGAAAAAGATTTAAAATATTACACATACTATCAGGAATAGATTTCTGAGTATGCAGTACTATTTGACTCTCTATTGGGATCTTGCAGCAGGACATTAGACTTCAATAGAAGACTAAATACAAAAAGGCTGTGGCAATTGTAAAAGAAGCACTGTGTAAAGCTTCCAAGTAAAAGATATTCCATGTCAGCAGTAGTACTTGAGAAATAGTTAAGGTAGTCAATGTCAGCTGCCAAGGATTGGAGGTAATCTTGTAGATGTAAAACAAAAATATAGGCTAGCACCCATGTTCCAATGAGATTAGACTTTGGAATAAGCTGAGAAGAGCTCCTATGTGAGAAAAGATAAGTGTGGTGCCATTAGAAAAACTGTACTGAAGTGTGTCCATTATATAATACGAGGAAAAATAACCTTAGGCGTTGTATAGCATGTACAGATACTGATTCTGGAATAGTATTCTATAGCATATTTGATGATTGGCACAATGAGGCCCTATTAGCGTTACCAACAGTTCAGGGTTACCCGGCCGCAGTGCGGGTTTGATCCGGAACCACCTCCCCAGTACAGTTGTGGAACAATCAAGAACCCGAACAACCCATTGATAAGCAGTTCCAACCCGGAACTGAACCGTAACCTTCCGTGCCTGGTTGGATCTCAGGCGCAGCAGAGCCTGATTTTCGATTGACACCCCCAATCGCATATTGTCAACTGCAATTAAATAATTAATTTCTGATTGGCTCGCCACATGTTATATAAGTAGCATATGTAGTTTTTGATGCTCTTTGACCTCACGATCTCCAATTTGCGATCAGATCAACATTGATTGAGTTGATGTGAACTTATGGCGAAAATAACGCGAAAATTAAGTGTTTTCGACAGTGACTGAATAAATATTGATCAGATCGCATTTCGCAGAGTGGAAGGTGAAACAGCCTTACAATCTGCATAATCTAAGTATATAACATTTTGCTATCCAAGCAGAACTCAATCACTTAATTGGAGCAATAGAGATGAAGGTGGAACTGGCCAAAAACCAGCGGTTTTAGGTGCGGTTTGGTTTGTTGATGGGGTAAAACCCATGGCAATGGTTCTGGGTTAGGGTTGGAACGGGAACCGAACTGTTGCTAACATGACCTGAGAGTGTACTTCTAAATGGACTCATACGCACAGTCCCAGCCTGCTCAACTGAACCCTCCCTAGTCATCGGTCAAGAAGCTCGCAGGTGCATGCAGAGTATGCTCCCACGTAAACACTGAGTTTGCTCCTAAGTACATACTGAGTGCCCTCCCAAGTACACACCGAGTTGACTCCGATGTTCACCTCCAAGTGTATTCCCCAGTACACTCCTGGGCATGCTCTCCAGGACACTCACAGTTGCACTCATACACCCACTCCAAGCCTGCTTGACTATGTGCTCTCAATTGAGTGCTTAAGATGCACCCAAGTACACTCACAGTTTGCTCCCAAGTACACTAGGAACATCTTCAAACACACTCCCTGGCATGCGGTCAAGGACCCCTCCCGGTTACAGTAGATGTCGCACTCCCATCGTGGTTGACTGATTCCACGCAAGTAAGCTCTTAACAGGCCCGCAAGTACCCTTCTGAGATTTCTCTCAAGTACACTCCCAATTGCACTTGATCACACACTCCCAGCCTACTTGCCTTCATGCTTACAAGTATACTATCAAGTGGCAAGACACTCCCAAACTCACATCACTATATGGTCCCACGTATGCTTCAGTGTGCAAGATCCAGAGACTTCCTGAGGGGCAGATGCAAAGTACTAGGAAACATGAGGCTGGTGGCATATAGGGGGCAGCATTTGGCGGGCAGTGGGTGGCATCAGTTGCATGTGGCAGATGGCCAGAGGCGGGCAGTGTATGATGCCCAAAAGCATGATATTGGTCGATATGGTAGTCTGCACCTTATCATTCGCACTGCCACAATGAGAAGATCTCATGATGCCTCAAGCAGCTGCTGTTGACAATTGCAGGCTGAGATTCAGGAGGAAAGGTAGACAATTCAATCTCAGGGAGAGCAGAGCTCTGACTAAGGTTACTCAGCAGAATTGGCAACTAGTCCCTCGTCAATTTTGGGCATACGTTTAGGCATTAGATCTGGTGCTGATGTTGATCATGGTGCTGGTGATGGTGATGTGATGGTACTGAAAGCACTCAGTTAAGTAGGTTGCCTATGTCAACATTAATGTCAAAGCATCAACAGATTTAAGCCTTCTATTGGCCAATGTTTTCACAAACTCAGAGTTCAATCAACCCCAAACAACATGTAGAAATGCTACTACTGCCGAAGCTCAGCACTGTCAAGCCAGGCTGACAAGCAGGCTCTGAAGCAGGCTCACAAGCAAACTCTCAATCAGGCTTTCCAGTAGGCTCTCAAACACACTCTCAAGTAGGCTCTCAATCAGGCTCTCAAGCAAGCTTTCAACCAAGCTCTCAAGCATGCACAGCAGCTGCAATGCAAGATGCTCTCAATGAGTGTCAGCACCTGCAAAGCTAAGCAGCAGTCAACACTGGCTGAGGGTTGTCAACTGCCAGGTGTATATAGCCCCATGGACCGATGCACAGAGGTCTATGAACTGAGTGTGGTTGACTATAGAGTGCGTATTGCACAAGGATCCATGGGGAGCTTCCAATGAGCTGTGTATAGTGCTGTCTGTAGTCGATTTGCACTTTTGCCAATGATTATCTGTAAAATTCCTTGTTGAATAAAAGCTACTTTCTTTGTGCATTAACTAAACTTAGAAGTGAATGACTAATAGGTGAGATGGATTACCCAAAGGGCTTTACTAATAACTAAGTTCAATTTCCATAAACAATTGGTTACAAGAAAGTTTAATAGCATACCTGTTTGATTTGTAGGATCACAATGAGAGGAAGGAAAGCTGCATCCGTATTGAAAACCAAACATAATCAAACACATACAGCCACATTGCGGGAAACACAGGTTCAGCTATCTATGAAGTAATAGAGGGAGTACAAAACATCCAAAAGTCAGAAACGGAAACAGGTATATTAAATTGTTCTAATATTTCAGCTCATTGTGAACTATTCAGGGCGGTGGAAGGAAATAGACAAATATCTTGGAAATGCAATGTGGCCAAAAGATACAGCTTCAAAGAAAATCCAGCATGTTAAATAAGATACAAAAAATTCCTCTTTTCTGATACAGTAGTACAGTAAAGACAAAATGAAAATAAATAACTTGTCTAGGTGTTATTGGGTACAGTGCAGAACAGATCGTAAATAAGAGCTGTATACAAGTTGAGTGGGTATGCCAGAAGGGAAAGTATATTGTGAAACACAATTGATTAGTACTGATAATTGAAAATATAAACCAAGATCAAAAATTGAGGGGAAGAAATCAGCAGTTTTAGAATCGATTTCTGCACCAGTCCAATAAACCCCTCAAATGGTTAATCTTTAGTCACTTATTGCAGTAAGTGGAGATGGATATTTTGGATTTTTATAGAAAGGAAATTTAGTATAGTCTAGTGGTAATTGTCACAGAATATCTTGGCTGGTGGCCAGGGGAATAAGCACAGATTCAGAGTATATGAGAGATGGTTGCAGACTGTTGGTAAAAGGAGTTAATCTCAGAATTCAGAAACACAGCAACTGTTGTGCTGGCGGGGAACAACAGTGTAGGTCTTAAACACCTCGAGATCATTGTATGATACAATATCGTATAAATCTTGTTACTGATATTATAGCTATTGAAAAGATGCAATTTTACCCAAATATAACAAGAATATACACAAGGAAGTATATGTGCAACTGATTGTTACTTATCATTACTGTATTAAAATTTGAGTAGTAAATTTAATATTCAATTTCTTTGTAATATTACTTCAATTCACATTGGTATGCATATTATTTCCATTATTATTCAGCTGCACTCATGGATACCTGTGGCTTTCAATTGCTCTAGGTTTTTACAATATGGGATATATTTCACTTCTGGAATGTTCAATGTATCAGTTTCACCCTTTTGTTAAATTCTTGGTATTTGTGAACTACAAGAATAGCTTCTAACTCAAATACAGAGTATTAGAATACATATGGTTAATGCCGACGAGTGTGTGAACTCTAAGTGCAAGTCAAAATCATATGTTCACGATGAAAGATTTGTTTTTATGATTTCTGAGCTTTAACTTAGGACTAGAACTAAGAATGCAATCAAGATAAAACAAACATAAGTCGATATGGACACTGGCTTGAGGGCGGGCCATCATTATAATTGAATCGATAGGTGATCAGGATATTCACAGACCAAGCAGAGCTGTTGGAGCATGTTTCAGTTTGATTCTGAAATCATCCGGTAGAACACGTTATAATAAGGCATTCCCATAGTAGTACAGCACAGCATCAGCATTTTAAACCATCTCATATTACAGTAGGATCAAATGCTGAGTGTTTTGCAGTATTCGCAAGACAGAGAACCATTCAGAATATTTCGCAATGCTGATATCAGATGGTTTCCAGACGTGGTGAAAGCCTAACTGAATCTTGTTACAAATTATTGAAACGGGCAAATGATTATTAGATATCAAGATCACACTGCTACAAAACCACGATCATAATTGACAATCAACAGAATTGTCAGATTGTCAACAAGGCGAAGAGTTTTATTGAACGAACTGTTCCAACCAGTGAAAATGTCATTAACTCCCATACTGAGCATATTTGTCCCAGATATGGGTAGTTGTGAAGTTATTATCAGATTTGGTATTAGTGTTGGTGTCAGCGTTAGATGTGCTGCTGGTGTCTGTGTTGGTGTTGCTGAAGGAGTTGATAACTCCCTTGGTATTGAAATTAGTTGTTTATCTGCGTGGCCATATTGACATCCATTCAACAATTGAAGTACATGTTTCGGTTACGATTTGCAATGTATAAGCCAGTGCTTATAACTGATTGTATGACCATAGATATTTACATGTGTATACGAATGTGTATCTGTTGGTAATGAAATTAGGGATGCTTTTCTAATGTTGCTCTTGTTTCTTAGCCAACCCTTGGAAACTCATTCCAATGGATTATAGTTACCCTTAATTCACCTTCTGGGGAGAGGAATTGCATAGGTGGAATTGAAGATTTTGGGTCACAGGTACACACTATAAAGCATCTAATAATGTTTCCTCATCCTTACAGTAGAGGAGTTCTCTAACTGTGTGGATTTCTGGCCACAATTGCGACTACCACTCTCTTCAGTATTTCATTGCAAATCACATTCGCACAACTTTCTTGTGGTGGATACCAAGCATTACCCTTCAGAGATTTCTTGCATATCTGCTGATATTTCACAATCACCTGTGATTTATTGACCATGCAGTTCTCATATACTATCCAAATAACATACTGTATGGCAACCTTTTGTTGTATTACCACTGGCTGTTCTGAGATTGACCAGAACCAATCTTGTACTCTAATCAAACTGCTCTCAGCGCACATTCTGAATGGGACCTGTCACTGACTCATTATGTTGCCCCAATCTCGAATACATGTAGACCTCAATACTCCCACCATTCTTACTCTCCAAGCCTTTAGCTGTGAGATTTTATCCAAGGGACAAATCATCATCACTATTGAATAGTCATCTGTATTCCATATGGTGTCCTAATTGCAGATTCATTGACAATATCTCTGGGACCCCGCAGCAGAGCAGATAGGAAGGTATGGAATTCAACTTTCAACTCAACTTGATCGTGGTTGAATCTTAGTATCCAGACTGTGGTTGCACCATTGCTCATAACCTATTGCAAAATACCATTTGAGACACTTAATGTAATGTTGTCTAAGTCTGGGATAACACATATTCTATATAGTAGCTGCCTGCACTAAACCAAAGCCATATAAAAATATACATTATAAAGACTCTGTCTAACAACATTAACTGCAAAGTTGATCCAACTTTTACTGAGACATAGTTTGGCTGCGTTACATAGACCAACACTGTAACAGCACCACACAATGTTAGGTAGGGTAAGCGCCACTATAAGTTGGTTACTGCAACTGTGCAGTGATCAGTTTTGAATATCTTATACCTTACTGCTACTTACATACTCTTATGCTCTGGTGTGCAACTATAGCACTCTACCATATATCAATAGTCAAGCATCGGTGAAAGTTCCATAAGACTCTCTGCTATGGTCTACTTTCCGAATACATTGTGCTCAGAAGGGTGCACCAAAGTGACCCTTATCGTTAGAAAATGACACAACCAATAAAGCCTAATTGCTTATGTGGCAATGTTGTGATAAACCATCTACTCTGAATCCTCAGAAAGATATCTGAGTTTGATTGCACTTAGCTAGATAATGGTTAAGCATGGAAAACAACTGATCTCCTCTTGGCCGAGTAACTTCTATTCTCGACTGCCAAGTCTTCTTGATTCCGGAGAATTACAGCTGAAATGATAAGTATCAACATGATGAAGAAATCATGATACACATGGAAAATCTCCTGAGCCATGGAGGAGGTGATAGCTTGATTGAGGCTGAGCTCCAAGCAAAGCCTCTCACGCAATCTGAGATGGCAGCCTAGTCATTGATGATTCTGCAACAGCAAAGGATACTCCATTGTACTCTTCAACAAGATGCTCCACTATGCGATCAGACTGCTGAATCGATGAAAGCCCCCAGGGAACACCACATGGAATATAGTCAGCCACTAGCAACAACAATGAAAATCTACGATGTGACCGATTCAGAATAGGACTATGGCAGACCAAAGGAGCTTGTTAACATCGATACCAAATTACAGTCCAATTTCCAGTTGTACACACACATACTCCCATATGGAGATTCTAACAAAGTTAAATATGCTTCGAGATCTTTCCGCCCATGGAACAATCACCCAGGCCCAGCTGAGAGACAGACACAAAAGACCACTCGAGTAGAGTGGCTTCGAAATCGATGGAGAGAGTCATACCCCTGCCTGGGTGACTTTTCGATCTTGTTGAAAGAAATGCAGAAAGAGTAGGCCAATAAGAACTGAACATTCAACACTGCAATGAGGTGTAACATCAACTTCCACCAAGGAGCAAATAATGAGGTGAGAGTCTACACCCATCAATTCAAAGCAGATTAGACAGCAGTGGAATGACTCGTACAGGGCAACAAGAGACATTATCAAATTCCAAGGAGTCAAATATGGTATTGATTCAAGTCCACGATCAAGTACATAACCCCAATGAAAGGATAATTTGAATGGATCAAAGAACGTTTCCATTGAGCAACAGATCTGACGTTCATGGTGGACTGCAAGCGGTGACATCAGACACAGTCCAATCAACAGCAACAGCAGGCAGGTGAATGATTTCAAAATGGCCCCAAGAGAAACAGCATCCAACCACGGATATCCGTGCCAGCCAAAACACCGAAGCCACACAATTCGAAGTCGGAAAGTAATGATAAATGCACTCCTGCACCCTTGGTCCCGCTTGAACATCATGAAACTCAAAGGTAAGGAAAGAAATATATCACAGGAGGTAACCCTATGACAGAATGGTGCAGATAACAAAATACACCTGTGGTAACATACTCAATGACATTGCTACTCCATGTGATTGCGAATGACGCAAGTACCAGCACACCTTTAATGGTCAGTAACCATCACCCAGCTAAGCTTTGCAGGTATTAGGTTTGGCAACAGCAGAAGGATGAAGTGGAGCATCATATGTGGCCGTCACATCTGAGGGCATTGAACCCAATACTAGAAGATATTCGATACCTTCAGATTGAATTCAGTCCAAGGATTGTTGAGGTGAACCTGAAAGCTCTCATATCAAGTAAATAATTTTGCTTGCCAGCAAAGCAGAATTCTTAAAACATTTTCTGCAAAGTTTGGATACAAAATCAACAGAGCAAATTGCAGCAAATTCAAACACTTACTGATTGCAGTACTACAAGCATTTTCAGTACTCCACAACTTCTCACTAGACCTGGACTACCCTACCATGCAGCACACATCACAACTCAAACTGTTCAGAGTCAGGATATCACGCCTGTCAGAGAGATCCACCAGACAGCCATGACAGCCCAATATTTGGATCAATTAGCTAATAGGTATGATCAGGAGGCATTGATGCTACCATGGAGGGCATGCAATCTAGTGCTGGGTTTACCTTCTTTCATGGCGCACAACCCGGAGATCAACTGGGCTACCAGTTGATTGACATTTTTACCAACTGCAAGTGGCCACTGGGAGGCATTCAGATTAGATTCCATAGTGCAGTAGTGCAAAGGTCTGAATGATAACAGAATATACATACAGCTACCAGATATTGATGGGAGTATTCCGATCATCAACTTAATGTTTGAGATTCTTCTGGATCTAGATCACAATCCAACGGAGGGCAGTAAGGATAGTCCTACTCCAGATTTTGAAATTCTCATTGCAACCACATTTAATAATCTCCTAACCAGCAACTAGACCTCAAGACATTCAGCCTACAAATCAGGGAATGCAGTGGACAGCTGGAATTGCCTATGGTGGTCACTATCTTGAATGATCAAGGTGAGTTTGAGACAATCAACCCAAGCAATAGACTGGCAAGCAGGGAGCAGTGGCAGTCCTTGTGACAGGAGTGGAACTTAGGTTTAGTATGTGTGAATGACGGCTACCAGCTTGCTGAGTCACAATGGGAGGTTATGGGACTAGAAGGGTTTGGCTCACTTCTGCGCAAACAGCTTGATCTGCTGGTCTCTGTTTCTGTTTCACCCTCATCTTCTCACATCCTGAGTTAGAGAAAGACTGAAGCACAGTTGCTGGGAGATGTAATAAAACTACTGATGCTGGAGGTGATATCGCCATCAGATACAAGGACTATGTGGATGAATTGCGCAATGATATGGCAGAAACTCTCGCGGCACACTGGCCAATTGACGATGCAATTGATCTAGAACCACACATCATTACTCCATCGGCCAGAGTGTACAATCTTCCAGATGTGAAATTGACTACTCTCATGACCTACACTGACACACATCAGCCAATGGATGAATACAGTGGTTGTCTTCAAGTGTGGCAGCACTGATCCTATTTGCCAAGATGAAGAACAGTTGACTGCAGCTGTGTGTGGACTACTGAGCCTGGAATATAGTCATGGTGGAGAATCAATATCCACTCCCACTGAGCTCTACAATACATAACCGATTGCATGGATCTTGAATCTTCATGAAACTAGACCTGAGGAATACCCCTCACCTCTTCCAAATGAAGGAAGGTACTCAGCAGAAAACTGTGTTTTGCCCCCAGTACCATAAGTTTGAGTACCAAGTCATGCAGTTTGGGTTCACAAATACCCCCACTGCCTTCCACGCATTTCTTACCGACTGCTTATAGCATTACATCGATGTCTTCCCTGTATGCTACACAGAGGAATTACTGATTGACTTGACCAATTGGGAGGAGCACACAGAGCAGATACAGAATGTGTTGAAACAACTACTAGAACATAGTCTCTAGAGCACAGCCGAAATGAGTCATTTTGCAGTTCCTACTGCCAGTAGTCTTGGATTTTTCATTGTCCCGAATGGAATCGGCATGGAGTAGGAGCTTTTATGAAAGATTGAGGACTGTCCCACCTCAGAGTCCATTTGGGATGTAATGGTTCTTCTTCAGCTCACACACTTCTACCAGTGGTTGATCAGACAATATGTTACGGTTAAAACGCTGATATCAGACCATCTGATGAAACCAGCGATATCCATACCATCTGAATAGCTGAAATGGGAATGGACTCAGGATGCCAAACTGATGTTGCCAAAATAAGAAAGGGCCTTCACTGATACACCAATCCTCGAGCATTTTTATATCCAAAGTTACTTAGTCTGCTGCATGATGCAAGTATCTCAGAATCACTGGCATTCTCAAACAAAATGATGCCTTCTGGATGATCTGGCCGGTCAACATCTATATTCCATAGTGCCCAAGTAGTGAATTGAACTATGCCCTGTATGATTGAATGCGAATATCATGTGTTGAACCTCTGAAGGAATGTTGCCACTATCTCGAGGGAGCAAATGATAAGATCTATATTCACTGCAACCGCAACCTTCTCAAGTACTTCCAAAGAATAAATGTGCTCTCCCAGCGGAAGACTTGATGGGTGGTGATTCTCTCTTGGTACAAAATTGATATTAAATACCTGGAAGACAATCAGAACCAAGTGGATAGACCATCCAGAAGATCTGACTATGAGATTGGCCATCAGTGAACAATGACAAGGCTCCTGGCCACCTTAGCAGAAATCACCATCACTGAATCATATGGTGATCTTTTACTGGAAAGTATGGCAGCCCAAGAAAATGACCATTGGGTCTCACAAATACCACTGAACTTGAGGGATATTTCAAATGCAGATGGGAACCAATGGAGGTCAATCAATGGCCCTCTGACTTGTGAGAGAATGATTTATGGGCCCATAGCACTCCAAAATAGAGTGACCAGCCATTACCATGACAAAACCTAATATGGTTACTTTATAGCCCTGCGGCATGCTGAGGTAATATTGTGAGACTATTAGTGGCCTAGGATACACACAGGGATAGGGACATTGATTGCCGGCTGGATGTTGTGTCACTGAATCAAAGTATTATATTATACATGGTTTTCACTAAGCATGCCACTGTCACCACCTTTGCATCCCTCGAGGAACTTGCCATAGATTGTGTCACCTCCTAGGCACAGTCAACACCATCAGGATACACAGGGTTCCTGGTGCTTGTCTACAATCTGACTACACAGCCATTTTTTTTTCCCCTGCCAAAGGAACATTGATTTGCCAGAGCTAGCACGGGTATTTTTTCATCACACCATTTGCATCCATCACACACCATGTGGTTTTACCACTGCTCACTGCGAAGGGATCACAAGTCCATTTTAAGATGGGGTTTGTTCCCACTCTGGTCTCACTCAGTTACTCCCAACTGCATTTCTCCTGCAGGCAGAAGTCCAGACCTGGTGGTCAACCAAAGGCATAGAGTATTACCTCCAAACCTGTCACATCCACAAGTATGACAACCGGTTCAAACTGTAACCACAGGTGGAATATGTGTATGATGCATCCATCCACCATGCCACACTGATGATACCATTCTGGGTGATCTACAACTCCCATTCTACAATGCCAATGAAGCTGCTCAAGGCTCCCAGTATCAAATCACAGGCACAAGCAAACTGGCAGATGGCAACCATGGAATAGACTTACCAGATTCTCTGGGAAAACATAATCCAGGCTGAAGCTAAGCAAATAAAGCTTGCCAGTCGGAAGGCATGACTTCTGAGATTGGAGACACTGTATGGCTTGCAACCTGAACTTTAACAACATGGCAGCGTTCAAAGCAGCTTAATAATCAGTACACCGCACCATATACAGTTAGTTTGATTATTGATAACAAAAGATACAAACTAGACTTGCTGGGTGCTATGCAGAATTACATGGTTTTCCATATTACCCTTCTCAAACATGATACACCACTGGATCTATGTCGATCATCCTCCTAACCTCATCAGGACATAGTTGAAGTCATTGTGGAATGGGAATTTAAGGGCATACTTGACTCTAGAAGGCTCAATTGGAAGCCGCACTACCTCACTTGGTCGGCCAGCTACATCCACATCTGCAATGGATTGGATGAAGCGGGCAATATTGAAAATGACCGAGACGTGGTTGATGTACTTCAATATGAGCAGATTGGTCTGCTATGGAAGTGGAAGAATACAACTGGATATTGCGATATGGAGCTCATGGATGCAGTTTGGGTTTTTTCATTTTTTCTCCTGTTTCTTCATTGTCTGCTCTTTTGATTGGATGTTGGCCTAGTATAATTGGCCTCAGCGCAGGATTTTACAACCCAGCAATGGATGTGGGGATTCCCCTGGCACCTGATCTGCTGAACCATCACCATATGCTGTAACAATCAGTGGTAGGACATATGGGTTTGTACAATTGCTTACATAGAGTGATTGTTTCATTCCTATTTCCCTTGCCATCTATTCTTCCTTTAGACTGGTTTTCACAGCCCACATGATATGCACATGAACAGTGGGGTAATGTAACAGCAATCCAGGACTCAAGGCAGGGTACATGTCGGTGTGTGTAGGTCACCACCACACCACTCAGATTTGTATCCAGTATATTACCACGTACTTCTCCATCTGTAGTCACTCACTGTCATGTGTAACGGTACCACTGCAGCCTATATCTCCAGTGAAGGGTAGATAAATATATATACCTTCATACAAAGTTATACATACTGAAGAGGACTGCAGAAGACCATCAATAAGACAACACAAACTGCCAATAACTGTTACACGTATATTATGCATTCCAGAACATGCACCGATCATAGCCAGCACAATGATGCTTGAATATCGTAAGTTCAACCATCGAATGCGAAGCTCATGTGTTAAATAACCATCAATGAGGTATAGGTACACCAAACTAACCTATACATATGATAATTATTGATGTCTACAAATAATACCAACAGCTGAAGGTCCTATCAGTGTCATTTCATGAGTGCAAACAGTACCAGCCTGACTATGCTCACAATTACCTATGCAGAATATATGACATAGTCATGTGAATAGTCAGTGGAGTGTGGGTTCAGAATTGGAGATAGCAATGATGGGATCACTTATAGACGTTTTCTTGTTTCTCTCCTTGTTTCTTATTCTCTCGTTTTAACCTGAGCTTGGTACAACTGTTATCGGAAAGAGTTTCTACCATCTGCCAAAGGGGGTAGTATTTTCCTGTAGCCCAAAACAACTAAAACTTTACTCAAAGCTATACTGACCAGTCCTTGTGCTTATGTATTGATATGATTATCTGTGTGAAATTGTTGTTAGATTCCTCGGATTTGTTTCCTTTTGTTTCCATCTCTTGTACAGGCTGTAGACACCAAGAGGGTCAGCATTTCACAACAAAGATAATATACTGAGAACATTTAGTTCAAGGCTGGATAGGAGCCAGTGTATCTGAGAGACTGCTAGGGCACTAAGATTCATACTGAATAACTGATTATTTAACTTACCTTTAAACTCACTTGTGTTTACATTTGCAATCTTTTCCTACATTAACAGAAGTGCAAATTGACTATAGACTAGGTTATGCACCCATGTACACATGTAGAGCTCATGGCAAGCTTTCTGTAGACTCCTGTATGATGTGCTATCTACAGTCATCTATACTTGGTCTACAAACCTCTTGCTATAGGACTATGGTACCATTTACAGCTGGTGGCCAATAAATATCAGCCAGTCTTTACTACCTGCAGGCTTCACTGGATCTGTACACACTCAGTGCAAGCATTCTCCTGTTGCCGCTTGGGAGCCAGCCTGAGAGTCTGCTTGACAACCAACCTGAGAGCCTGCTTTTTGAGCCTGCATGAGAGCCTGCTTGAAAGTGTTCCTGAGAGCCAATTTGGAAGAGCCATGCTTGAAAGAGCAGCACTTCAGAGAGCCATATATCAGATAAAGTACCATTTTGTATGGAAAGCTTTAGGTCGATGGAAAACTCTAAGCTTGTCAAAGCAATGGCTACTTGAACACTCTAGGTCGATATAAGCTTTGACACTGACCTGGACATAGCCATCCTACTTGTCTAAGCACTTTAGGTAATATGATCACCTTTACCAACACCATCACTAACACAATGTATATTGGTATTGCCTTTGCCATAGCCGTTGCAATCATCAACATCAGCCCTGGGACAAATTGACACACATACAACAACAACAGTCAATGGAAAATGGAAAGCAGATTCCACCTGAAAATCTCAGTCAGAGATCAACTATCCCCAAAATCTAATTTTCTACCTCCTGAGCAGAATCTAAGGCTGTAATTGTCAACACCTTAATCATGAGGTAGAGTGAGATCTTGTTACACTGGGCCACTGGCTGAGCTATACGTAAGGTATAGACTCTAATCATGACCAATGTTATGATTCCAGCCACAATACAGTGTCTCGCACTCTCCACTTGCCCCACACCACACACTGCCTGCCAATCACTTCCCCTTACACTCCAACTTCATTATGCCATGTGGTGGCTTGTCCCTATTACTCAGCATGTCTCCAGATCTAGTACACAGGAGAATCCATGGAAGCTTATAGTTGAATTTATTTGAGAGTGTCTTGCTTCTTGAGAGTGTTGTTAGGTGTGTAGTTCCCAGTAGGCTGGGAGTGTGCTGTTGAGTGCCATTGGGAGTGTGCTTGGGACCATACTTGGCACTGTACTTGAAAGCAACTTGGAAATGCAAACTTCGGAGGGTACCCTAAAATGCACATGCAAGTGTAGTCAGAGGTTTCTTGGCAGTCTCTTGGGAGCATACATACATGCATAGTATGAAGCAGGCTGGGAGTATACCATCAGGTGCAATGGGGAGCAAACTTGTGAGCAGATGTTGCAGTGTACTTGGGAATATACGCGAAGTTGTACATAGAAAAATTGGGACTGCTTACTAGGGAATGTACAGTGAAGCCGGCTCGGAGTGTACAATCAGGTGCAAGGGGCGGTTTATTGGAAGCATTCTCAGGAGTAAACTTGAGAGCATACTCCAAGGTGTACTTGGGCGCTTCCTTAGAGTTGTACTGTAGAGTATACTTCTAGTTGTTGATTGGAGTGTACTCGACGTTGTCCTTGGAAATATACATCAAGTGTACTGCAATGTATCGGAAATTACTTCCTGAACAGAATACAGCGATGTGGGCCGGCAATTTGCCATCGAGTGTTGTTGCAAAAGAATTGGAGAGCAATATTGAATGTGTACTTGAGATTGTCCTCAGATGTGTACTTGGAAACAGACTGGGAGGTGTAATCAGAAACTTACTCAGAGTACACATGTGAGCATTATTAGAGCTCACTCAGGTGCATGTAGACAAGCAGACTGCGAGTGTTCAATAGATTGCAATCACAAGTTTACTCTTCAGGGCAATGAGAATTGTGTAGTGATGTGAATTTGACTAGTTGGATTCAGGATTCATGAATGCAGCATGATGTACAGTATCAAGTGTATACAATTGCAATACTATTGTAGTAATCAAGTCAATGTGCATGTCCATTGGACCTCATAGTGCCATGCAAATATATATGGTACTGTACTAGCCCAATATCAGCATTTCTATGTGCCATCCATCATCCATGGTAATTTTTCCTGGTGTAGCTGTCCTCATACATTGGCACTTGCAGCTATATTTGCCTTCATACTATCAGTAGTTTTAGAGGTACAACTGATACTTGCGCTATATCCAGACAAACAAAAGTATATTTCAATCAATTACCAACCGGGGTTTATCCTTGGCTTACATAATTACTATCAGCCATACATCTAGATTTGTGTTTCTACAATATATTTAGCCAGAATTCGGTACTTTTACAAGAGCTAGAGAATATAACATGCAATTCAGTAAACTGGATATAAGATTTCAATAACACAGCACTATTGCTCCCAGTTTAAGCAAGGCATAGAAGATATTGATATTGCCATATACTACCCCAAGGAGTAAAGAGATACTAACAAATATTACATCAATCAAGTAGCCAATCACAAAATAGAAGACCTCAAAATTGGCAACTTGGCTCATATATACAATTCCAAGGCACAGTTGTTTCATGCCTCCAAACAAAATCCTAAGTGAAGACAGTACAATATCACAAAAACTATCCACAGTCTGCAAATCATCTAACTGAAGAGCTATATAGAGGAGAGCTCAATGGCCAGATCGATGGTAGCTTGCTTTAGACAATCATTCTTGGCAATAGTGATATAAATGTTAATCAATGTATTGGTATTTCTACCATTATTCAAAAGGAACAATAAAAGAAATTTAAGCAATTTGAGGTTGAAACAGTAGCTGGTTATAAATACATTAATGACGATTGATGTATACAGGTCAGTGGAAAGTTTTAGAGAAATAATGATGGCAGCTGATAAAGGATATAGCAAGGTGTAACGTATTGGTGGATAAATGCAACACACCACATCCAGCACCAGTTGAAGACTCAGATAATGAACCAGAATGACCATTATCCTGAGATCAATAATATCCATGGCACATAGGTATTGAAAGGAGAGGGTACCAAACACAGGAGTTAACGACTGAAGGTATCAAAACCATATGATTGAATGGCTTTGCAAGTTTGATGGGGACAATGCATTCCTATTGGCTGAATTGTATGTATGTTATACCAAAGATTGCAATCGTACTTCCATAACCCTCTGGTCACCTCAAGATAATAGAGTTGGCAACTACCCCAGTTAAGAACAGCACAATCACCAGCTTGAGCAGAAATAATAAGTAAGATATGATCAATTACATGTTAATATCCAGAAGGAACAGGAAATAGAGCAAGATATTTTTAACAAAAATATGAGAGGAATATACTACACAAATCAAAAACTACTTGGAGACTGAATAATAAGGAAATTGGTTATAGCAACCCCTTCAGGTAGAAACTGAGCTTTCCCTATACATGGTTCTAAGGATAGACAGCCACTGTAGTGTTTCATTTAACTCGCTGTATATACCACTAACCGTACGCAATATTTCAATTTCGATGAGATACAATGATAATTACCTAACAACATAATATTTACTTCGATTGATAATATTGCAGTAGTAGTTATAGATTGCATGCATACTGCAAAGTTCTGTTTTAGTATAATAATTACAACATACCACAAGTCATCTGCTGACACCACCACCAGAGTCATCACCACCACCACATATGTTCTCAAATTTTTCTACTTTTATTGGCTATCAGTTCCTAGAATCAATTTCATCGCACATGTTGGCACAACTCTGCAAGAACGTCTTCCCACATTGCCCTTTCAGATCAATACACAGAGTTAAATAGATTGCTACTTTAGTGGTCACCTGCTTGTGAAAGGCAAAATGTGTTATTGAGATCTACAGCTTCTTTGGTTATAATAAATACTGCCAAATCACAGATTTCATGGGTATTAATCTTCACAGAAAGCTGCATAGACTATGAGAAGTATCTTACAAGTGGTACAATAACAACCTAATATCTGATAATAGTTCAAACAATGTTAGAATGTTTGTCATTCAGCACTACTGCATCCCAATAAAAAATTCAAGCAATGATAACGCTGCAAGCCCTTTGGCAGCACTTTCGCAAATAGCAGAATCTTGCAGACGGTATTAACAGAACTGCCAAGAAGTTTTAACTTGCCAAAATTGCCAGTCTTAATCAGAATATCATCTGTTGGCTACACAACATCTCAATTGCATTCATAGTATCTGTCTTAATATGTCAAACCGGAAATTTTGAATCAATATGTGGTATACTTTCAACAACATCCAGCACGCTGCAAAGTGCGTATATAACTGGTTCTTTGTATGGAAAGAAGGAATTAACTATAGTTCGATTAGCCAAAAATGGTACCAGTGGTGAGTAATACCACTTTGGTTTACCTGGAGTACAGCCAACCCTGATAAGCCCAGTTAACTTCTTACTATTCAAATATTTGTCTTTCCCTCAAACTCAGAAACACTTCTACTTCTTCCATCCCATGAAATGAGCTAGATACTGCCACTGCCAATACCAAGAATAATGGAAAAGAACAACAGTGAGTATAATATGGCAGAGCAATTGATGAATCTGATTGAGACTACACAAATACTGAGAGTTGATACTACCACTTGCAAGAGTGCTACAGACAAAATGACACAGATCAATGAATAAAATATTATGATCACCATAGTAAAGAAACCAACTACCTGTACCACCAAGACTACTATATTGAAATGGTGGAGCCAGAAGACAAAGAGCCTATAGTCAATACCCCACTGCATGTTTTACAGCATCCAAAGGTATTTCTCAGGACAAAAGCTGATTTGGTGTATTGACAGTAGGCGCAAGGTGAGATGATGTGTTAGGACACCTGGCAATGAAGATCCACATATTGTGTCGATCTCCAACAACTCAATTCTTGTCCATGAATTCACATGCTTGGAAACCTTCAATCTACATTCCAATGAATATCAGCTGAGATAATGGCTATCTAGTCCAGAGTTTCCCTTATATATATACTCTCCATTATCCAATCCACCTCAATTTCCCATTCATCTCTATGTGCAACTCCCTCCCAACCTCCACAGTTATTTCCTGCCAAGCTGAGTACCATTGGTGCGAAATACAATTTCCCACCACAACTACATACTTGTCCATTGTGTGAAGCACACATCCTCTTGCCCATATTCGCCTATACCCATACTTCAATAAGTGTAAGAATACCCAAAACGAGATAAGCATAACATAAACCCACACAAAATCACATACCCAAAACCCAAATGAAGAAATATCCACTCACTAAACATTCCCTTGTTTTGTACCCCTTATTTCCTGGCTATCTTAGTAACCTCCTTCTGTTGCCAATGGCCTCATGTGAGGTAGGAGATATTGTCTAGCTGAGTATCCAATTGAACCAGCTTCCTATACAGTCTCTATATGGCTTTTGCAATTTGTACATCGGTGTCTAAGAACAATTTAGAATGTTTATTTACTGCTTATTGGAAGATGGGTACAGCTTTGTTCCCCAGTCTTCTCTCATGGTGTGCCAGTATTCTTATTTGATCATCCAACATTGTCAGGCAGGCTGGATAGAGGCTGAGCCAAAATTACCTCTCACTTATGTAATCTCCATCCTCAGTAATATTATTAGATATTATACTTCTGCAGCAAACTGAGGCAGACTGGTCTGGCATCGGAGTACCCATCTCTTTGCAATCAGATAGTTGATTTGTGGGCGTACTGAGTTCATTTCAGCTGGAACCGAAGTTGCAGATTTCTTGATGATGGTGGCAGCCTAGTAGTGGGGGTAAGCATACCATATTGTTCATTGGATACGATCTATTTAGTGGTGGTAGTGTCAGATCTATCTTCAGACCTATGCTTGGCCAGATCCATCAACAACTGCACAATATTTGTTCCATTCTTTTCCATTTCAATTTTCTTGGTTGATGGAAATGGCAGTAAAAGCAGGTTACTGTTTTCAGAGAATTCAGGCAATACTGATGATGAAATGATATAAAGTAGATTGGTGTGATCATGTTTATCCATGCCAGGGTAATATCTATGTGGCATTAGTAAACTCTAGAACGATTTCAAGCCCAAGAATTTAATATTGACTTCTGTTTCCAGTGAAGGGTAAACATTCTCTCACCACATTTTAGCTTGATGGAAGTCTCCAGAAGCATAACACAATGCTGACTTTCAATGTTAGAATAGCTTGAGCAGGTAGTTAACATATATGTAGTTCAGATATCACTTTGCCAAATTGGGTTTCCTGATTCATTAGATGCCATTCAATGTTAAATGCAGCCACTTCTTACTTCTATTTCAATTGAGTTGGATTATCTTAAGTCTGGGATTGTGCTGCCAGAGACCACCCATCTGTTCAATTGCTTATACCTTCCTCTTCTGGGTGGAGAGGTGCTGATTGAGTATTGTTTGTGCTATGCCAGAGCTATGAAACGCAAATAGATAGTCTGTGTACCATTTGTATGTTAACTTCGTTTAATCTAGATTTCTTCTTGCTATATTTGATAGCCACCTAGCCAAAGTGTTGTTGAAATCGGTAACTCACCTGAGAAGTGATAGACCTTGAGCCATATCTCTATTTTACCATGGGGGGTGACCTGCTAAGCAGCAATCACCACCACAGTTGAAACTGATCTGGTAGTTCTATTTGAGATGAAGAAACTGATTAGTTTGGCAAATGTTTCTCATAAAAGAGATACCAGAGAAGGATTCCTAGGGAGAGTAGAGACATTTGGGGAGGAGGTATGTATAGTAATGGCAATGGTGGTGGTTGCAGAGATGGTGGCTGTAGAGGTGGTGGCTGCTGTGTTGATGGGTGTAGTGGTGTTGGCTGTGGTAGTGTTGGCTGTGGTGGTGTTGGCTATGTTGATTATAGAAGAAGGGGTGGTGGCTGTGGTGGTGTTGGTTGTGGTGGTGGTAGCTGAAGTACCATTGAAAATTATAGTGGAAGTGGTAGTAGCTAAATAGACTTTGGAATCCATGGTGTTCCTGAGTTCATCTACAATGTAATGAATGGTAATAAACATCATCTCACTGGCGATGATTTATTGGATATGGTAGAGATGAAAGTATTTGGTACTGTGGTTTATACATGATCAGAGTGAAAATGTTCAGTACTTGGGCTTTCTTTCCTAAGGTACATTTGAGGGGAAAGCTCTATATAACCCTGGAGGGGTATCCAGTGCTAATTCCCACTTCTTTCAGTCTCTATGTAGTTCCCAGTATCCCTGGTGTACTCTGTTTATATTTCATTATAATTATCTCACTTGTTGCTTTTCATCTTTACTGCTTCCACTGAGTGGTTGGGTATATCATATCCTTTCTTTCCTATTCTCTGTGGTGAAATTTGTCCCCCTGGATTTAATAGTTGCCAATAGTTATATCTTGAAGTTACTAGTGGGTTCAGAGAGACTGGGAGTAAATTGGTGTGTAATCTGGGTGCAATTCAGCTAATAGGGATATTTCTTCCCACATTAATTCATATATTCACTTCATTATTACAGTTCAATATCTTTAAATTTTAATGGTTTGCATATTGATGTTTTTGTTTTAGTCATTTCTGTGCACTAAATCATGTCACATTTGTTCTCGCTGTTTTCATTCTGGTCGAGATGACAGACCACAACTCTCAGCTGTTCTTCCCTCACTGTACTATCGCAATCTTGTTATTCGCTCTATTGTTCGTTTTCTTTCTTCTCATTGCCCTTTGCATTGTTTTGGTCCATGCAATAGATTGCCACTCTTGCTTATACATCCTCCCCATGATTATTTTGATCGGTTTTCCACAGGTACCAGATATGTGATGTTCAATCGGTGCATCTCCACTATACACCCTACCATATCCTCCCCCGTGCCATCCCCCCTACAATTGTCGCTGCGAGTATTTCCTTTGAACTCAATACATATGCCTTCTTTCTTATATTTGTGGCATGCTAGTACTTCTGCCTCCAATAATTCTAATTTCTCCTGTTGTGTGATGTGAGGCATTTACATGTTCCAGCAACTAAGGTGTCTTTCTGGCATGGGATAAACACCTTAAGTCGGCTTCCATCTATTGGGCCCATGAGCTTTAATCCATGTTGCATTGCCAGTCAATTTGTCCCTGACTGCTAAGTAATTTCTGTGATGTTATAGAGTACTCACTGACTAGCATCAAGTCTACCACTGTGACACTGCACTATGTCAGTTTTTTGCAGAAGAGGAAAATTAGGGATTTGGAGGACTTCTGCTTGAAGATAGCCTGCTTGATTGAAGTAATGTCAGTCCAAACCACCAAACTCCCTCAGGTGTTGTATGGCAATTGTAATATCTCATCATTGTCATTCCTGTTGCCATGCTCTACCTGCTTGCAACAATGTTGTATTGCTTATTCCATGACTTCAGTTAGTGGACTTCAATGTTGACTTCTCCCAGTCTCCGCACATCATTACATATCTTATTGAGGATCTAGAGGTGTTCCATACTGAATCCTGAACCCTTAGCCTCTGATTCTGCATCATCTTCCCAATATCGGCTCACTGGGTTCTTCATCCACACATTATCGAGGAATGTTTCCATGCTTGATTTGTGATTGACAAATTTTTTTTCAGAGATCCTCAGATGGCTGCTGATATGGAATTGGCAGCTCAAATTACCAGTCTGGTCGGCCAATTTATATTTCAAGTAGTGTTATGTGGGTGCTTCCACCTAACTAACTATACCTATACACAAGTATCAATACATACAATAAGTAAGTACTAGGTACACGGCCGTAGTTCTTATTGTAATTACTTAAGCGTATCTCCAGACAAAACGTATTGCAAGTCTGTACAGATTGTATATGCAAAGTGGACAGATGTCTATAGTCATATCAGATGCTGCTAAGAATATAGCAACTAAATCATATCGAGGCGTGAAAAAATATTGACAATACATATAAAGTCCATCCTGATGACTAATTACCTTCATCGAATATTTCAGGATAATTAATCCTGGTGATTAATTAATATCGTATTGTATATTTGAATAACTAATCTCAGTGATTAATTAATATTGTATTGTACATTTGGATAATTAATCTCAGTGATTAATGAATATTTTATTTTATATTTTGATAATTAATCTCGGTTATTAATTAATATCGTAATGTACGTTCTTACAATTAATCCTGGTGATTAATTACTATCGTATTTGTAACTTTGTATAAATAATCTCGGTCTTTGATTAAAATCATACTTGTATATTTGTATATTTAATCTCCATGATTAATCAACATTCAACTGTACGTTTGTATGATTAATCTTGGTGATTGAATAATATTGTTGATTCCTCAATTATCTCCTTGAGAAATCTGGCATTCAGATACTATCAGCAATATTACCTCTTATGCGTAATCTCCCTCTATATTACATTCTCCGCTCCAAAGAAACTCACACGTTCTTCTCCATTGCTTCTTTCTTTGATTTCTGAATTTTTCTTGTTGTTGTTCAATGAAGGGTTCACTATACTTAGTGATCTTAAACACTTTCCCCAAACGTGTCGTATTTATTTTCGTTTGCTTATTGATTCAGTGCCCAAGAAGCAATTTCTCGTGAGAATAACGCACCACAATATCTGGATCGATAGCAAGATCAAGTAAAGGAGTATCCGATTCTGGAACTAATATTTCTTCGGGTACTTGATCTGGGATTGGTGTTACCACAAGGTTATTAATATAATCTGAAGGGAATATCTTATAATGGCGATAGTAAACGAATATCTCAGTAAACTGGATTATACTTGCCAGCCACCAAATACACTGTGTGGCAAACAACTGCTCTTGCATTTCGAAGCAATCCAGTAATAAATAAAGAGCACACAGTATGACGTCATACTCGTTATTGATCTTATGCTCAACCATGGGGCAGGGTAACCACATATAATCCTAATAAATAATACTAATATACGTAGTTATAATAATGATAATAAGAACTGATAACAACATTAATATTTCAGCTTCGTTCTCGCAGGTGGGTGTCTCTTGTGGTTGTCGGACTACCCATTTCATTGGCGTAACAATGTGTGCTCTTTATAGACGGACCCTCAGTTCATGCTTGACTTCTGAATCTCAAAATGCCATAATGATTTGAATGATAGCTTATCCCCGACGACATCTGAAGTGCCTCAATTACAGTGCCATGAGTTCCCTTTCGTTATCGTGTTCATGCATAAGTGGGTTTGAGACGTAATGGCCCCCTATAGGGCCATCCTTATGATAATGATATCAAAATGCACATCTGCGAGCTCATAACTTCAACATTGACATCTTGCTTTCCGATGTGTTCAGTAGTTGGCACAATGACCACCAATGGTTCGATCAAAGCTTTATTGCAATATGTTTTCATGACTCCTGGTTATTCAAAGCCTCACCTTGAATTTGGGTATTCAGCGTTGCTTCAGAGATTTTGAATCAGCGACCAACCGATATTCTGCGAACATTGATTATGACACGCTTGTGACGTTGCAATGCATACTAACTCAAATCAATGAGCCGGGTTGCTTCTTGCCTCATATCTTGAGCCAATGTCATTAATCCCTAAGACACCGCATGTTTAGGTCTCGACCATCCGTAGACCGGGAAGTGCTTCAAGGTGTTCCCAACACTAAGTGCATGGGCTTGCAGATTCCGCTTACTTCTATTTTGTGTATTGTCTGCTGCACACTTAATTCTGGGTAATTGCAACTTAACTGTGTGTTGTCCCGCTAGATACAGTAAAGTAGGTCTGGCCAACAATTTTGCGCACTGTTGAGGGTTTCTCACTGCCCAGTAATGGCGACATAATTGTGTCATCATAACTGAATCTGCTAGTGAGGGCGGACCTATCACTAATCGATCAACATGTGGCCCAAGTGTAATCTTGCTAATCATGTGTTTGCTGACAAATATGATGTCGTCTTCGTGGAGTAGGTGATTTGCATACATACTACCGTAGTTGTAGCTGCAGGCACCTGCTGCAATGCATTCATGTATCATTACCACTGGCAAGGGAAAACCCCTAACAACGAGTCTTGATGGCAATATATTCCCAGTTATCGTTGTGAAACGACTGTTGGTTGTACTCAGAGTTAATGTTTAGCAGTATAGCAATTGGCAAATCAACAAAGACTTCAGAAAATACATATACATTGAACAGTTTCTGGTTAATATCCAATGCTTTCCAATTCACACTGTCAGCTCATTTCAGGTAGTTTAAGTTCTGGAATGATCCTTCCCAATCCATTCAATCTCCATCACACACCATGAGCTCGATTCATTATTGTTCCTAGAATGGCTTTCCTCAATTAGAGAACTAGTCTCTACCCTCAATGCAACTTGTGAACTGATTCATCCCAAGCGGTAGCATTGGTGTAACTGGAGTAATTGCTCTCCCTCATTAATTAAGTCTGACATTGTCTGTACATATCTGTCAGGAGCAGAGGCTTCACTGACTGAGTAATGTATGTGGATATGGTGTGTATCTTTGCCATGCTTGTACTTTCATCTAGGTTGTACTTCAACATGTCAAAATATGGGGCAAATAGTGGTATACAACAAAGTTCCAGAGTGTTGCAAATTTTAGAAACTGATACAAAAGTTGTTGACTCACTCCCACTTACCCTCTTTTGCATCACCAGATGCTTCTCTCTTATCAATAGCTTGGATCCTTCAATTCTCCTTTCAAACTATTTGACTACCTGTCTATCATCCTCTTTCCTCTTGTCATTCCAGGTCATGCTGTTTCCCACCAGTTTCCTCACTGATATTTAAAACTCCTCTTCTCTGTTCAACTGTTTCCCATCTTTCTTGAATTATTGCTGCACTTTCCCACTGCAAAAATGCTTAACTTCTGCTGCAAATGCATCATTTCTAACAACTAACTACTTCTTCTTTACTTTTTTGCCATTTAAACCCTTTTCTTTCCACTCTTTCCTTTCCAAAAACCCCAACAATCTTCACTGGTGGTGCTGGGTCTAATGATATGTAGTAACCCTTGTTCTAATTATATGTGTAAGTTTTCTTAGCTGTTGGTAAATCTATTGCTCCTATACTCTGGAAAATTAGTAATCAATATTATCTGCACTGTCTTACAAATGCAGCAGCTGGTGATCTCCCACCTGCAATTATCTAGGTTCTTCTTACTATCTAAAGAATTCATTTACAGGAAGTAGTCCAAGATAATGTATTCAAATTTGAATTGTACAAATATGATTTGTAAAGATATTTAAATTCTATAGTCATTGCTATTCACCCAATAAGCTAGCTTGTTGAACCAGATCAGATACCATAAATTATGATTGGAATTGGCTTACTAGTATAAACTCTCTAAGGCTGCTATTGTAAATTGGCAGAGTGAGCAAATAGAGAGTTTATAGTCAACACTCCGCAGCACCTCTTATGGCTCTCAATGAGTGTTTGTGAAAAACAACAAGTTCACTCTCAAGTAGTATAAGATGCTCAGGAGAGAATATGATAGAATATTTGGTAGTCAGGAACGATACAGATTGCATTTAACAACAAAAATTCAATGCAGCTCTGTGGCAACATAAGCTGTGAAAAATGCTTTGCCAATTCCTTTGGATATTAAGATGTAGGACAATCAATGTGGAGTCTCCGATATTTATATACTCTCCATCGAGCTGCCCTCCTCTGCTTTGCACACATCCTTATCTCAACACCCTGCATTTATCAGCTGGCATGTTAAACAACAGCATATCCCACCACACCTTCTACCTGGCTAATTGTGTAAAGGACCCATCACTTGTTTTATATCCCATATATCATTGTCACCAACCTTGAAAGAATTTTCGAATAATATAATCGCAAAGGAAAAACTTAAACCAAAAAGATAAACTTATGGACAGTTTCACTCATTGTGTACCACTTGTTTCATTCTCGCACTGAAGTATCCTGTCTGTTGCTGTTGCCTCATGTGTAGTCCGAAATGATGCTGAGCCCAGTATCAAATCACACTCTGCTCTCATATGTTGTGCAAATGGCCACTAGATTATCTTCCTGAGTCTTTTTCTACAGCTAAGAATTTTAACTAACTGTTTGATGGAAGATCGGTATGACATTGTTCCGCATCATTATCTGATGGTACATCAACATCCTTGTTTTAAAGTCCAGCATTCTCTTCTACACTGGGTTACACCTGAGGTGATCTGAGAAACTACATGGCTGTTCTTCATCCTTGGTGTCGTTATCTGAACCTCTATCTTGACCTCTTGGACTGGTACACTGATCAAGGTGTTTGGTAACAATCTGTTGAGATTGGTTGGCTCATGAGGGATTCAACGGACTGCTTCTTTAGTGGCAACTAACTTGACAGCTTTCTATATAATAATTGGAGTGTCTTTGGCATGGATGGGTGTAATATCTTTTTCTGATAGAAATATGGTTTTGGCATATGCAGTGCTGGAATCATCGTCAAACCTATTCTCTACCCGGTCCATTATCAGATCTCTGATGTAACCACTATGCTATTCATCATTCAATATCCTCAGTGGTGGGGCTTGTGCGGGAAGCATCGTGCCCTCTTTTGGCGATTGGGGCAGGAGTGATGGTGAGATGGTAAGAGGTCTATTGGCATGTCCATGGCTATCCATGCCAGGGTAGCATCAAAGTTGCATTACTAACCCCCTGTACAATTGTAAATGCAAGGCATCATAGTTGATTTGTTCTTCCAGTGGCTGGCTGGTATCATTTGATGGTGTTGGAAATTGGTTGAAGTCTCTGGAAGTATACTACGTCGGCCAGAGACTTCCAGTTTGAAATGATCACATGGTTAACATCTGCATGGTTGAGGTATATCTCTACCAACTGAGATTCTGTGAATATTCTGCGGACAATGATAGTAAATTGCATTTAGTACTCACTTCCATTGAAATCAACTACAATTTTCTCAAGTTCACTGGGATTGTACTAATACTAGTCTTGATGCTTTTCAGTTTCATCTGTCTTCCTCTTCAACTCAGAGTAGTGCTGTTTAACAGTCTTTCTTTTATTGCCAGAACTATCAAGTGCCTTTATGTAGTGGTTGTAATGTTCATATTTCAACTTATTCCAGTCCCAACTAGATTCAGCAAAGTTTGATGGCCAGTCAACCTGACTATTGGAAACCTCTGCAATGTCACCAATGCTGCCTTAGATTTTGAGTATAATGTCAGCATGGCCTTGAGAGGTCAGTTCTCAAGTTGTAATCTCCAGGGCTTTTTGTAATATTTTGATAGATCAGATTGAAATAGACGGCATACTGATTTGTGCAAAAGTTATCAATAAATGGGATAATAAAGAAGGATTACTCATAATATTAGAGATCGCTGGGGAGAATGCATATGTTGTAACAGCAGTGGTGCCTATGACTGCAGTGGTGGTGGTGGCTGCAGTGATAGTAGTGGCAATGGTGGAGATGGTGGCTGTAGTAGTAGTGGCCATGGTGGTGATGGTGGTGGTGGTGGTGGTGGTGGTGGTGGTGGTGGTGGTGGTGGTGGTGATGGATGCAGAGGTACTGGTGGTGATGGATGCAGAGGTACTGGTGGTGATGGATGCAGAGGTACTGGTTGTGATGGATGCAGAGGTACTGGTGGTGGTTGGGTTGAGGTTTGTAGTAATGGTGGCAGTAGTTAAAGAAGCTTCACAATGGATGTCTTTGCTATGCACCACTGCAAACTGATTTACCAACAAAAATATCTTCTATAAGGTTGTTAGTAGTCAGGTACAGTTGGGATGCTGATGTTTACCGCAGTTGTCAATGAGCAACGAAGTCAAACAGTTAATATTTCTGATTTTCTTTAGAAATGCTGGATGGGGCTTCTTATATACCTGGGGGGTGTATCTTGGACTAATTCCCACTTTATCCAGTTTGTATATGACTCCCAGCATTCTTAGTATGGTCTTTTCATATCTTGTTACAACTTTCTTACTTCTTCCTCTTTTTCTTCCACACTTATACTTGGCCAATAGGCATATTTGGCTTATTGTTTCTGTTCTCTGTGGTGGATGTTCTGTCCATAGCTGTGGTAGTTAACACCATGTGTATTATGAGGTTACTAGAGGGTTACAGGAAAATGGTAGAAAGTTTTGGCATAAAGTGAGTTCAACTCAGTGACTATAAATATTTCTTTCCCTTTCATCTTGTCAATCCCCTTGATAGTGTGGCCCCAGAATTACTCTCTGCATTATGTAAATCTACAGAACTGTATGACTTTGATATCTTTTGCACTTAACTCTTCCTGTCTATTCCCTCTTGTAACATTTTGGTTAATTCAACGTACCTCTTCCCTACCCCCATCTTCCTTCGAATCTCTTTTCCAACCATTATTTATTTATCTGGTCTACCAGCACCCGATGTGTGGCATCCCATTTATGCACCAAACCATTACACCTGGTAATATCTCCTGCCATACCCACAATCATTTCTCTCTGGCTTTCCAATATATTCAATATATCTAACCTTCTTCAAATTAGTTCCCACCAATCCCTGCTTCCACCTCAATGTCCTCCAATGCCTTCGATTGCACCACTTGTCTGATGCCAGCCATACTTTGTTGTGGAGAACTGTATATTTCTTCATTGTGAGTGAAGAACCTTTTGAATCAACTACTATCTATTTAATCATTTCGCTCTATTCAATCAATTTGGGCCAATCATGATCATCCGAACAACTGGGCACTTTCTGAAGTTGGGTAGGGTCCTTGCCACCTACCATCCAGTAAGGTGTTTAAAGACTGCTCCATTCTGGCTTTATGTACAAGAACCGAATCACTAATTTTGAAGTCTTCAGCACAGATGTCGGTGGCTTGGTCACAGTAGTATTGGTTACCTTCTCTTTAGAATGTTAGGTATTGCCTAGCATAATGAATATCTCCAAGACATCTTCGACATCATCTTACTCAAGCCGTCAGCAGTACTGCTGTATTGATGATTCCTGCAGTTGAGTAGATGTTGTTTCAGGTTATGTTCTCCTGCTCTATTGAAAGTACTGCATCTTGAACAATCATATGGTGGAAATGAGAATACCAGGTCATATATCCACTGCTGATTCTGTCATCCCAAAGTACCCCTGGCAATTGATCTATCAATATCTGTTTCTGATCATTACTGCAGGCTGCGAGTTTGGATTGGACGTCTGCAATCAGTCTGAATTCTCATTTGATCACTCCATTCACAGTGGAATGGGACAGGGCTACAATAATCTTGTATACATTGTATTGTTGGAGGTGAACTTGAGCCAAATCTTTTTTTTCTGCTCCTCTATCTGCAATATCAGTATTTAAATTACACAACCATTATATTGCCTCCTGGTTACAGAAGTCTGCTATCTAGTGCTATGCACTTTGTTATAGTAGTCATATCTCCTCCCACTTGCTTTGTGTTTCTCTGCCAGTCACCAGTAGGTGGTATCTGTCCTTTATATTGGAATGTAACAAATATACATCCCTCCTCACTACCATAGTTGACAAATCCAGATGATTTGCAGTGGTTCATGATATGATTGAGGTACTCAGTTCCTGTCTCGCTCCGATGCTTTCACCCAGATTTTGACCGTAACTTATATTTCTGAACACCAGTACCACTCAACCACCATTTGTAAAGTTTCTTTCCTTGCCTGGGTCCCACCTGGTTTGTATACCACTTTGATTGCTTTTTGTCTCATCCCAGTGCTCAGTAACACCTTGGCCAGTGGTTGAATTGTATGTAAAATCTAGTAGAGCATGGTGATTCAAATGAAATTCTTCTTAGCCATCTGCTGCAACCTCTGCATTTCCCTTGGAGTTTTTCTCTCTGGCCACTAGAGGTTCCAGACCAATTTGCCTTTCTCCATCCACCACCATTTGAATTACTCTGCTAGTCTTAATCATACAAACAGTTTGTATACTCCTTTCCTCCTCTGCCTAATGTGTGTGTCATTGTCTTTCCTTTATTCCTGTCTTTGTTCCACCTGTATTCACTGTATACCTAGGTTAATGTATTTTCTAGTATATCCTCTGTTTCTTCTTCAGGTCCCCCATTCTATCAAAGTTAGTACAAAATATCGGCATGGCTTCAATTCATCCTTCCTGGAAAGTCATTCATATTTCACTTGAACAGTTGTATTCTTGCCATTCGATAGATATCAAGTACTTCTAGCTGGGAGATGGTGGGCTAGCCCAGTTGATGCAGTACTCTATTACCAACTGTTTCAATGAAAAATTTCACCACATAGATGTAGTTGCAAAACGTCATGTGTGTTTTATAAGCCCATGGCACCCACAGTTTCTTGCATTGCATCTCTTCTCAGATTTGTTGCAAAGCCCACTGTCATAGAGTCACAGGTGCTAGTCCTTATATTCATCTTTCTGCTTCCAGATTCACCCCCCACCTTCTAAGCTGGCATTGACTTCCTCCAATTGTACCCAGCTGCATCACTAACTTATTAAATCTTTCAAACTGAAGCTTTGACGAGCATTTCTTTCAATCTTCAAAGTGCTACAATCCCTGTGTTTTCTGATTATTTCTCGATGGTTTTGTACAAGATCAAGAACAGGATACCAGTAATTATTGCACACTGGGCAGTTCATCTTCTGCCGTACATTCAAATCACCAAATAGATTCTACAGCGAGTGATGTTGCCATATCGGTTCCAATTATACAGCGGTCAACCTTCGTTGCATGTGCTCAAAGTCCCATCTCTCCTGAATGAAGCCCGATATGTTTTACGCTATTCAACCTCGAGTCAAATTTCTCTGCTGAATGTTCTCTCCAACTCTGCGTAGATTCACAATTAAATTATTGAGATTCAAATGGTGTTCCATAACACAGATTCAAATTACAGGCAGTTCATTGACCTCCTCTTGCCAGGAATGAGTAATCAAGCTCTGGACTGTAAGATCATTAACGAATATTTATGCTGTTGATTCAGATAGATATGGAGTATTTTCTGTCATACTGTGACCAATACAGATATGGATGATATAGCTCTCTGTACCAGGTTGGACAGCCCATACGGAACTTCAGTTGAGTGAAAAGCCATATTATTTTGATCATCCTGAAATGACATGTTGTGAACATATTATTAATAAACGTTGATTGGTGCAGGAACAGGGAGGTGGTAAAGGCTACACAACAATCTTCAATGTCAAGTAGTATTGCAGCCTCTTCCATCATATACTGAGTTACAGGAAATCTGGACATCATATGGTGGTAATTTCCGATTGATTGTCGGACTGAATCGTGAGGATTCATGTAGTGCCCTGAGTGGTCTCATATTGACACTGCTGGACCCTCTCTCTGGTCATCAAAGTTTCAACAGCAAAGATTTTTGTATTTATGTGGAATATACAATTGTTCCAAAACTGGGAATTTGGCACCTACCCATATGATCTTAACTGGTTCGACCTTTTGACTGATTATTTCCAACTTCTCCCAGGTTTCGATGAAAGAATATTCTCAATTCAGTAGCATTCCCAGGTGCTCTTCCTTCTCTATTCGCCATAATATACTTCTAATGTACCACTCTTCTACTCACTTACAAGTCAATCTTGCCTAACCTCTTTATGGTAGAACTTAGGAATATAGCATGTATCCCAAGATCCACATATTGGAATTGTGTGAGTGATAGCTCTTCTTCTTCTGTCACATCCAGCATTTTCTGATCTTGCATCTGAGAAGTCAACAGGCATCGCTTCCAAGGAAAATAATTTGTAATAGATATGCAGCCAGGCTGTGTGGGTGCGCAAATCTGCACTACATTTTGCTGGGTCAAAAAACGAGAAGGGGTGTCAAACTTGAACAAATTTGCGTGCAATACTATCGGTATAACCCAGACAACAGTAGTTGATTCACTTCTGATCACGGTCGTTTCCATTATGAGTTCCTCCTCTTGAATGAATATGTATCATTTTGCTGCTCCAAGTCATCTACCCGGACTCTCTGACTACCAGAGCTTTCTCCCTTACCCCCCATCCATCCGCATAATGCAAAATAGGGTACAAGTAATCACTGGACACTACAGCAACTGTGAACAGCCAGATTGATCCCTCCAGCTGATTCCAGATGTTCCCAGACAGGCTGAATGGTAAGTGATAGCCTCTGAGGTGCTCTAAGTCTACTGCCCTGTGCGCCTCAATCATGCAGAAGTTATGGCACACAATACATGAACATTCTGACAAGTGTGCAGTTGTCGTCAAAATGCTACAACATCAAACTATTTTGTTATGCCAATTTTGGAGCTTTGGGACTATTCACAGCATCCCCAAAACTATTCCTGTGCACCTTGACCCTAGGGCAATACCCTCCGCATGTTACTGTTACAATGCCTTTATTCAGTAGTATAAATCGATAAGCTTTCTTACTCCTTCACACCTTGATTCTAATCAATATTCAGTCCACTAGGTATCCAAACTGCATGATCATTTATAAGTCATATGCTATCAATTCTATCTGATGCATCATCCTATCACACCACATGTGCCAGTCGATATATTGCTCTGATTGAGATAATACGCATTGTGTTAGTCTGATTGACAACCGGGAGGAGCCTGTTTTCACAATTAGCCCAACCATGGGGATCTTCACACTGTGATTGAATGACTACCACATATTCTTGAGCTTGAGAATGTAATACCCATTGTGGAGTCTTCTTGTACCTCATAGGAAAGGTCAATATTGACATTCTGGCAGGCAGGTACTTCTGAACTTGGAGCGTCCGATATGGTGGAGCGCACCAAAGGTATAATACAGGAACAGATGGAACTCTGCCTTGGCCAGTGTTATAAATGTTATCATCTTCATTTTCTGTATCTTGGACTCAGCTGTTATGACATTTACATATGATCCCTTGGTTGGTATTGGTATTTTCTATGTTGCAATTATGTCCCAGACTTTCAACAGAACTAGGTCTGTGAAATGGTTGACAGTAGAACAACACCTGATTGATAAGTTGAATCAATATACTGTCAATGAGTACATTCCGATAATATTTGAGCATCTGTATACTAACTTCATGTCTCCAGCCATCTTCAATTGTTATACAGAGTGGTGTTCTCAAGTGAAAATTTGGACATCTACCGATGTATCTCCGATAAATGTTAGGTAAATACTGCTGCACACTGCGCAGACATGCGGTTCTCTCAAATGATATAACATTTGTGATACAGGGCCAATGCAATAGCTCTTTCTCACCTGGTGGGAGGTGGAAATGATAGGCTCTGCATATATATCACTGTCTATTTGTAGCTAACTGTAGGTTGAGAACCTTTGCAGAGTAAATATCATACCAGCATTGGAGAGCAAGCTATCACACTGTCCTCTCAATCTAGTTAACACATGTACAGTGGTTATTATGCTTGAGCACCTGATAGATGAAATTAACTTGGATACTTGATGAATATGCCTCGTTTACATCACCAACATATAGCAATTCACAAGTACCAATTCTACAATGGTTGCCTATACCCACTTGCCGAATTGCCTGTGATGGATGGCTTATAACAGGCATTGTTGGATATCTCAAATGTATTATGTGCTGTTTGATGGTTTTCTGGAGCTCCAGAATGCCAAGTGCTTCCCACTACGCTTTATACCCAATCTTCCAGACGGAGAACATCTTCTGGACCCACGTGTGGTCACTCCAAGTGATTTCATAAATCTCCCTCTGCCACAGATCTGCAATGCAGTCCATATCAGGGATATGGCAGCTGGTGGCTACTGTCTTATTATGGAATAGGGAGATCCGAAATTCCACTCTTCTCAGGGGAGATATTTCACATCCCACAAATTCATTCACCTGCAGCAGTGTTCATTTGAGCAAAGTTTTGGGCAAATATGCTTTTGGGACAAATTGCCTTAGTCTCAACTTACTGGAATAATTGTCATTCAAGATATTCCAATAATTTATCGAAAAGCTTGAGTTCTACTAGTGTCTCTAGATGCATTTCATGCTCCAATCTCTCATTTGCCTTCAGTCTATCAGCATTTGACCATTTTGAACCCGCTGGTTGCAATGTACTGAGGAGCAGCTGTGGAGTTAGCAACAGTTACGGACCATTGTTTTGGGTACGGGTCTCAGTCGGAACCGAACCATCACCCAATGGAGTGTCCAGGGCGTCATTACACCCAAACCGTCAATTCGGGTACGATTCGATGGAAATCTCCCAACTCGTGTGAATTGTGTGGGTTGTAAGTGGGTTGTCTACGGGGTGCATCTGTAGATTTATATAATGCTCTGGATTTCACCACTTGATAATGGGCATCAGCAGAGGGTCAACAATTTTTGGCCTTTCATCATGGGGAATGAAAGCGCAATGTGTTGATCTTTGTCTATATATGATGTTTTGACCTTGTTCCTAGGCTAAAATGCTCATGAACTCTTAGTTGCAGCATTGTAAATGAAATATGTTGGTACTGTCTGGGAGGCTGTCATGGGAATTTCGCTTGCTTATCTGACTTGATAGGCTGCCAATTCCTTCTTCAGAGAGGTCTGTGATCATGAGCCACTTAGAGTACCCAAGAAGCGAGACCTTAAATCGTTGAAGCTCAGTTATTGCTCATGTTCAAGACGCGGCAGGAAGCGTGACGCTTCCTCTTTTGCCTTCAACACAGGCCAATACCTCAGTTATAACTATCTGCAACCAATCACCGATCAAGTAATGCAGGATGCAAGACCAAAAATCGTTTACGTTCCGTTGACGCTCAATTCCAGGATGGGGCCAGGAGCTTGTCTGTCCATATTTCGATTATAACGGCGGCCAGTACATCCAAAAACAGCAATGATGTACCATAATGAATATTTTACGATTAACAGCGGCATATCTGAATGCGACCATCACTAGACCAACCTGAAATGCAGAACCGGAGATGGGACCTGACAGGTCTAGCCACACCCCGTGAAAACCATGGGTTGATGGGTACAGGTCAAGGTTTGGACCACCCAGAGGCAGCAGGTCGGGTGTTAGGTCGGGTCTGGAACTGAACAGAACTGTTTTTCCAGTCCGATTCCGGACCGCTGGCAGTCTCCCTGGACCCATTGCTAATACAACCGCCGGATGACGGTGGACTTTTCTCATTTGGCGGACTTTCAATTGATCAGTTGGCGCTCCAGGTAGCTCCTTTGCGGACAAAGCTGATGGCGAAGGTGATCCTTCTGATGATTTGAATCCGGCCGGACCATCATGTTGAAAGAGCAACCAGGATGCTTTGACAATCTCTTTCGTATCCGAAATGTATTTCATGGCTGTTATTTGCTTGTTTTGAGCGCATGATTCAATCTGTGTAGCACATAGGCTTTGGCAGACCTGCCATATCGCCAAAATGTTGTGGACCTGGGCCATTATGTGCAATCTTCATTGCTTCGCCTCGTTCTCCAATTCTATGTCATCTGCAGTTTCCGTGATATGCAATGGTGGGAAATCGCCCCCCAATATTGCATTATTAGCTCGAGCGAACTGCCTTACTACAACCTTTTCCCGAAGCATCTTGCCAGTGGTATTAGACTGTCTCCAGCCGGTAACAACTCGCTCAAGGGAAAAACTGGCCTTCATCCCGACACCACGTGATATGACAGAGAATAAGTCATCTGTCAGATTGGAGAGATTGGTGTACTCTGGGTGTGTTTCTTCTTGTTGACCTCACCAGTCAGTGATATCCGGTAACCAGAATGTACTGCTGATCTCTATCGGGCCGGAGTGGTACACATTAAGATTTGGATTATCGTGCCCCCAGTTCTTTGGTACTTCAGGCGGGGAATTCAATTAGAGCCTTATTGCTGTCAACGAGCGTTCTGTGCAATCACTTCATCCAGGTGTTGGTTCAGCCATGCTTTTAGGCGTTAAGTATTCTTCATCAACACTGGACAAATGATATTGTTCAATAGATAATTGACCACATCCAGAAGCCTTTGCAGAGGGGAAGGGAAGGCTGCCTGGAACATGTTTAGTTTGACGAGGGACATTTGTCAATGTTTAGCACAATATTCATTCTCGATATAGTTCAGAAACGCCTCACGGGATTGTTTAGTATATGAAGGCTTGTCTTCAGGATTCAAATTCATTGCGTTGTCCCACTTCCTAAACGATCGCAACTTCCGGAAAGGATCAAGGATATGTGCTGAAGTGTGAATCCTACCAGTTGTTGGAGTTACTTCAGGATAATATTTCAACAGCTTGTGTTGCCCAAACTTCACAGCAAAGTATAAGTGTTCCTTACCTTGAGTCTACTTCTTAGGTAAACCTTGCATAACACCATCCAGATGATCGAACATGTCACTGTAGACAGTGATCACGTGATGCAGAGTGAACTTGTGCCCTTTCTACATACACCGGGTCCAGTATCAGAATGGTCCCAAAACTTCCATGATGTACTTGATGATGGTCCATTCATCCTGTGTTGTGACGAGTGGCCAGTAATCGCCGCATTTTGGATTGTTGAGCAACTCACAGGTGAATTCTCGTAATTGGTAGGCTCACTGAAGCAACTCCAGTTTCGAATTCCACCGTGTGTTCAGATCCATAGAGGGTGCTACTGCAATTCGTACTTTGGCTTTTTGTCAGTGAATGCAGTTGATTTGACAAACAGATGTCAGCGAAATCAATACAGCAAGCATTCGCTGCTATATGAAGGTCCGTTGCAGGTCTTTCAAAAGGTCTTGAAATACATACTTTCTCAATTATCGTTGCTAAACCTGGTTTCATAGCCGACACCTTGTTGATTCTAGCATTGCCTTCTTTGTGCAGTCATCGACTCTTCCCAATGTCTTTGCTTTCATTCTCTCCAAATTGGTGATCGCACTCATGGGCTTCCCAACACTTGGTGTGGCCTTTCACATGAAGACTGCTCAGGAATGCACCCAATGCAAGCTGAATGTCGTGCACCTTGCGTGGTATGTGATTTCACATTGCATGCGACTCGATTCCGGAGGCCTCAAGGGATGATTGTATTACCCATGTCATCAAGTGATTTGAAGATGCATTATCTGTCGTAATTCCAATTACATGGCCATCAGTAAGCTCAAAATAATCAATACGTTCCTTCAAATATATGGATAGCTTTGCTCCAGTATGTTAACCCTTGACCTGTTATTCTTAATTAGCTTTCGAAATATAAACAGAAGTGGCTATTAACGCCATCGAAAGCGGGTTATACTTCTCCCAACACCCAATTTCGATCCATATAGTATGGCAAGACTGAAGTTAGGCCTAATTTGTTCCTTGATGTCCACCTGTCCAAAGCTAAGCAAACTTTATTTTATGATGGCAATTGCTGCTTAATTGTATCCACTGTCAGTGAGTATTCCCTCCGGGAAATGTTGCTGAGGGTGCTGACGGACGGAAGCACCAGCTTGCAGTGTGATGGATTATGCGCATGACGTAGCTTTAAGTTTGATACAGAGTTCGGTGGAATATGAGCCGAGACAAATCCTACCATGAGGTGGCGATTTCAGGTGTCTTGGTGAAATTTGGCAGCTAGGATGTCCTTTGCTGCAAGGTTGGAGTGTTGTGTCTGTGAATTGCATTAATATAGATAAGATCGGACTGTCGAATATGAATTTCTTTTCTTAACTCAAAGTTGTAATTCCTTGACTGTCATGTCTCTTCAGCATGGGCAAAGCTGTTTCATCAACGCTTCTACATATCAATTCGGAAACTACTGACTCTGTTTATTCGTTTAACTTTGCAATGTGTGGTTTTGCCAGCAAGTGTTTCCCCATTGAGCTGGTCCCATGATCTGATGGATGGCAAAGAACTTGATGACCAATGATACATATGATGCCAGGGCTGCCGGTCTCCTCAATTTCGCAGTGCAAATAGAAATGCCACGAACATGCATGTCTAGAATTATTCGAAGCAATAGGACGCTTCGAGCCCACATTCATAGAAGCCCACCAAGCATCATCGATGATTGGTAAAGTCAACTCACTCAAATCACGGATAAAGACACATTCATTTTTTGAACACATCATAACCTCTAGGAATAAGGTATTTAGAGATTTGGAATCGGACATGGTGGTAGGATATCAAAAGCTGCCTAATTCTAGTTGAGAGACGGTCAACAGTAACATTATTGTTAATTAGAACGCTGGTTCTTAAATATTGACTCTGGAGCTACATGCTGGACACAAGTAAGACCTGTGAGACATTGCAGGCATAGTTGTGAAGTCGTCTACAAGGACATAGTCAAAAGACTGACCAGTAAAAACTCAATTAATGATCGACAAAAGGTATTTCATAGCTGTGAAGCATATTGAGCCCCAGAGAAAGAGTTGCCGCTCCACTGACGCTTAGTTTTTGGAGCCGGTAGCGGAATTGTTTCTAGCATTTTTGCCCATAGAGGTGGCCAATCCTTTGATTATGGGTCAATGTCAATGCACAGCCCTTGGATTATGAAAGTTACAAGTCTGAAAATCGTCGGCGCTCAATTGACACTCTGTTGGTGCTCCGTTAATGCTGATTTTTGGAACATCGTAGCAATGTCGTCGCAAGGATTCTTGCATTCATTAGATCCAAATAGTTCTAGTATGGGTTAATGTCGTCGCGCAGCCCTTGGATTGTCGACAATGCAAGGCCGAACATCATTGACACTCCATTGATTCTCATGTTCAGGATGGGGCAACCAGCATGTCGCTTGCATTTTTAGCTATAATGCCGACCAATCCATTTACTGTGGAAGGATGTGATAATGCAGCCCTTTGATTGCCAAATATGTATGACAATAAATCGTTGATCCTCCTATCACGCTCACATTGTTCACTGCGAAACAGTCATTGTATTTGCATAATTGTATTTAATGAATCGTACAGCAATTATTGAGAACCAATATAGCGTTTCTATGCATTATCATTTGCTTCCAGAAGCTATGTGGCCTCTCAATTTCAGATCAACCACTACCCACATTATCTGAGTGATGGATGGCGTTGCCCTACCACAATCCCTCGCTTTCGGTCAGCAGCTTATCACATGTAAATCTTTTCACTACTATTTGATTAATATATCCCAACTTGCTCACCTGTCCTCATCCAGCTCCTTCTCCTCGATTTCCATGACCTATCATAAGCAATTTTCAATACCTTACCCACGTGCACCAGGTCTGTGCGGAACATCATGCAGTTGAATGCATGGATAAATGCAGCATGACAGTCATCATTCAGACAGATTTGTATTCAGCACTTACCACTGCTTCTATGACTGGTATGACATCACCGACGTAAATTTTGTTCTGAAATTTTGTCACTGATGTAGTTTTTACTTTCTCGCTTAACAGTATTTGGCAAACAGATATCGAGTTTATTTGTTGTCTTACAGCGTAAATTTCATTCTAGAACATTCACATGGCGTGTACCACCCTTGCACATGCACAGACAAATTATTGTGTCTCACAATTGGTCCCTGAAATCAGCAGATAGCTGACACCTAGCATAATTGGTACACGAATTGCTTTTCACTGGGATATGACGTCAAACATATCACTTTGTCTCTCTATTTCTGCGGTAACGCAGAAGCCATTATGATTTCTTTGTCTGGATCCGATTTCTATATGTTGGTCACCTCGGAACGCAATATGCAGGGGTAAAGGCTTTCGTGTTCAACTGGTTTCGCTTTCTGATCAGGTGATGAATCAGGCTCTGCAACATGGCCGCAGACACAATATGCCTTTGATTAACTGCGGCTTCCCAGAACATAGTCTAATATGACTGCTCCCTGGTCGAGAAGTCCCTTGCAGCAGTCGCGACCTTCCGGGGACAATATCTAGAGACTCCATAAGCTGTCCAGATGTTGAGCATGCAGGTGCGGCTATAACATCATCCGTTTGCAGTAAAACAACAGCCGGATCCCTCAATTCGCTTGTGCCATACATCTTACCTCTTTAACAGAAGAAGTTGGCTGCGTCCCCCCATCCCGGTTGTGTCAATTCATCAAGCTTCAACTACATCTGCCATAACCTCTGCATGCGCTGCTATACCGTTCTGGAGATTGTGCCCATCACCCAGCCGGGTTTATCATCTTCGCTCAGCTTTCCCAGCTCCGTATGTTTATCATCCATCCCTTCCCCTTCCCCCTCATTGTCCGAACATGCAACATCGCTCAGACTGTCTCCAACAGCCACCTTCAACTAAAGAAACTTTCTTTTGGGCTGTCTGGTCATCAATCCCTCATTCTCAGTTTTCCTTGTATCTTCCTGTGCCTGCCTAATCACTCTCTCTGCGTCTTCAACTTGCGTTCTTGCCACAGTACATTCTCTCTGTACATAATCCTTGATCCATTTCTCTTTCACTTCTGTGCATACAATGTGTGTCTCTCATTGTTTCTCCACCACAGGCTTCTTTTTGATTGCAAGCTGTGCAAATCCCCAAGGGCTCGTAATCATTATGCGTCTAGGCAGCTCTTCCCTTCATTCACTTGATGACGTCGTCATGTAGAACACTTTGTCCATTTGCCGTATTTGCATGCTGGAAGTGGTGAAAAGTTCTTTTTCAGAGCATTCACCATTGTAGTTTATGTTGACTTTGTTGTAGGGCGAAATGTTAGATGTTGCAAGATATGGACAATATGGAGGCAAGCTGTGTAAGTTATGTCAAGGTTGGTACATTTGATCAACTTGAACAAATGAAGATCGGTGATTTGACTCTCACTAAACTGGTAATAGTTAGATGTACTGTACAACACGACTTCATTGTTAGCATCACTTTGATGGGATTCACCAGCGAGTTTTTGGGACAAATATCACGAAAGATTCTTTCCCTCGAAGAATTTACTCATTATATCTGACAATGGTGAGATTTCGGCTGTCAAAAACCTCGTTTTATCATCATAGAGAAACAAACCACATCGGACCAACTTCCTTCAAATCGTGGGACGGTGGGAAACCCCTGCAACCTGGAGCCATACGCAGCAGGATTCATCTTGAGGAGAATGTACATGTTGACTGTTACTTATTGCATTCTGACTTGAAGCTAACTATATGTTCCTCAGGACTTCCCATTTCTTCTTGTTATCATCTTTCTCTCCTATTCCAGGCCAGCAAATCATGGCTGCACACACATATCAGGCAGGTGAGAGTGGATTCGAATCGAGCCTATCAATGGGCGCATCATCCAATGCGTCACTGGCTTGCACACAGCAACAACGCAGACACGAGTTAGTGCACCGCAATCGTGCCAATGCAGCCACTGTCAATCTGACGCAGGATGCAAATTCAGAAATTGTCCGTAAGACTGGAAGCAGCAAGAATACGATGCAGCATGCAACTGAATGTGAGCACATCCATATCGCGGAAAACAGCCATCGGCTACCCGTATAATGTACAGTGGGGAAATGTAGAGAGCTACATGAGGAATTCATCACTGCCCTTAATAGGAAACCTCCATGGTCGACCAGGGCATTTGTCCACACAGTCCGCGAAATTGAACATCATGATGCTGTCAGCTCTCGGATTTTCGGAGCCAAATCGTGTGATAAGTGTCACCGTGAGTGGGCCAACAAGGCTTTAATCACATTTGAGGAGGCTACAGATGTGAATATAGGTGAGGCAACAGCCGAATCTCATTGTTAGAAGCAGCAACTAATTTCTTGTCGGTTTTCAACATGTCTACTACTATAGCAAGGCAAGGAGGCCAGGTACAGCTGGAACAGTCCAACATGCACCTGGATTGGAGTATGGACAAAATGGCCAAGGGAGGGTTTTCGCACACAGCGGTAGAGGAAATGCAATATCTGATCAACAGACCTTGTGCCAAAGTCCGAGAAGGGAAGATGTGGGGTGTTCAGTTTGCTGGGCATAGACAGGTGAAGGCTGCAATAGAGAGACATGTGGATATTCTTGGTCAAAACCCCACGGACTGATAACTTCCTTGCTACAATGGCACCTGGCAGAATCTGCAGACCCCCTGGAGGCGCAAAGAACTGCGTGCACCTCCACCTGACTGACACAGACAGCCGACAATGGAACCAACACCAGTACTGCCCGGAATGCGACCTGCATCTCCCTGTGACAAGCAGGGAGCTCAAAGTTTCCAACTCGATCATTTGCTACTCGGTTATGTGTATTCACATACACCTCCTCCCAGCGCTCAATTTCTCAATCTTGATGCATTTGCCCAGGATAGCCAGCACGATAAAGATTTCAATCCAGATAGGCTGACTGATGAAGGAACATCCACTGGTTAGTACACTATCTGCTGTGCGGTAGTGCAGCTAACATCCATTGTGCAGACGAGAGCAGCCTATTGAGCGAACCTACAAGTGAGGACGAGCATTGTTCCCAAGGAACAGCATTGTTGAGTGTATTATTATCTACAATTCACGAACACTGTAAAGTATATTTTAAAGTCTATATTCATATGTATTATTGAAGAACAATGTAGTGATCAAGGAGAAAGTCAAATAAAAATGCTAGAAAGGCTGCCAAAACAATGTGAATGATATACAATGCCAGGTCAAATGATTCCATATTGCGGATATGCCTGTGGCACAATGAGTGTCAACGCAGCGTCAACAATTATAGGTCTTGTAAGTCAGGTAATTAAGAACTGGTTTGGTTATGGTTATACATCATCGAAGTATTGGCCACATTTATAGGCAAATATCATAGCTGCACGCTCCCCACCCCATCCTAAAAACGATCATCAATGGAGCGTCAACTATTTCTGGTCTTGCATGCTGGGTAATCTGATGGGCGATAGGTTGCAGACAGTCTTAAAGGAATTATTGGCAGCCTTCAAAGGCGAAACAGATAGCGATACCTTCGCTGCCCCATCGTGGAAACGAGGGTCAACAGTGTGTCAATGGTTTTTGGCCTTGCATCTTCGGTAATGTGAGTGGCACTTGATTCCAAGTTGTCATCATCAAGGACATGGCAGCCTTTCGAGGCAGATAAGCAAGGGATATTCCCGCGACAGCCTCTGGGACAGTAACAGCTTAATCCCATTGCAAAACTCCCACTCAGTGTTCTTGAGCTATTTACCGTACAAAAACAGTTAAAACAATGGATATAAACATTAATGGCCACATTGCACTGTGATTAACCAGGATGCAAGGCCACGAATCGTTGACACTGATTTTGAAGATCGGGCAGGGAATGTTTCGCTTTCTCATCTTCCTCTATAGGCGGCCATTACTTCGTTTATGACTGTCTGGAACCTATTGCCCCCCAGATTACCCAAAATATGCGACCACCAATCATTGACGCTCTGTTGATGCTCATTTCCAGGATGGGGTAGGGTGCGCGTCTCTGTTTTGTTTGATCGTTAAGGCGGCCAATAGATCAACTAAAGACAGCAATGTACCAATGTCAATATTTTTGCATTTAACAGTAGCATATATCAATGCGACAATAAATCATAAAACCCCAAACTCAGAACCAGAGATTGGAACCAACTGGTCTAGCAAAACCAGGCACAACCCGTGGGTTGATGAGTACAAGTCTGGGTTTGGCCTGCCAAGAGGCAGTGGGTCGGGTTTTTGTTTGGGTCCAGAACCAAACTGACCCGTGATTGCGGTCCAAACCCAGACTGCTGGCAGGTTACCCAGACCCATTGCTAACACTAGGCAGCTGATATTGCAGTTGTTTTGTTGTAGTAACCTTTGCAGCCCTGTAGACAAGGACCTCCATTGCTGCAAGAATCTTGTAAATCTTTGATTCTGGTAACTGACGGAATTCTATTGCCAATGTTTATCGACATTGGCCTTTGCAGACTTCAACATTTCCTGCTCTTGAGAACTTGCTTCAACTAGATGACATACTTCTGTGCAGTATTTAGTAGTTTGAGCAAGTCATCAGTGTGATTTTGTTAGGTAACAACTCGAGGGAATATACATAATGTCTGCACAGATCCCATTGCCATTTCATCAGTGGCTATTTCTGCTGCACCTTTCCCATCATCCTTCTCCCAGGTAAAATCTAAGGTGCAATTCACTGCCACAGTTCTGATAATGGCTGGAATCTGTTTTCCCAGCCTGGAGCTACTTTTGGATGAACCAAAGGGTTATGAGAAGCACTGGAGGGCAGGATATTGTAGTAGCGATGCAAATCAATTGTCAAATTGATATTTGTCATTTCTCACTTTCTTGTATTTGAGTAGCCAGTACTATCAGTTCTTAGCTATACCCAGGAGCAGCTGATGCAACTTATCAGGCTGCCAAAGCAGATAGACATTACAGAGAGGGTATTGCCAGAACAGGTTGAGGATTGGGTGATCACCACAAGTATACAACACATCATTATTAGTATCCTCCAAGTGCTCAAAGTTAATAGACTGATTTCCTATGTAATTGAGTGGTCGAAAACGTGAACTCCCAATTGGCCCACCTTTTGCAAGGTCGCACATCAGGTTTGAGCCAAATAAAGCATGAGTAATCATCACTTGCTCTGGATGATTCTTGGCCCCGGTAGCCAAAAGAGGGTAACATTGTCTCTGCAATTCATCAATGAAATCCTGTTTGGAGTCTGGACTAGTTATGTGAAGATCCCTGAGCAGGTACAGCAGTGCCACTCATATTATGACATGCCCTGTCATTGAATTTAGTACTTTTCATCGGACTTCAGATCAGTCCAAGGGGAATCTCAGTAGGCTATGTTGGTGTAGAGCCGATCGCGGTTGGAGTATCGCCACTGGTGAAATATCATAGCTAGGAATGCCGCTTGCCCAGAAACTCAGTCACATAAGACTTGTGGAATGCACAAATGTCTGGTACAATCATCACCCCAGCAGGAAGTTGATGTTGGAAATTCCACCACTAATACCTTGTATCTATCTCACTGTATATTTCACAACTTTTCAAATCTGGGAGACATAACTGTTCAAAATTGTGGTGCGCCAGAAATGGGAGATGTGTCAACAGAAAGTGTATGAATTTGATTACATCCCAGTAGTAAAATGTTCCGAAGATATGTCAATCATCTTCTATTAAACTGTCATTGTCCAGCACCAAATCATGTTCAGAGAGGTGTTTATGCCAGGCCTCTGCTGAATTGAATGATTCAACTTTGAAGTTCTCTTGTCCTTGTGAGAGTTGCTTATCAATCTGGATGTTGGCTTGCTGGCTACATTGTTATGCCAGTTAAATGTGGTGTGCGGTCAGAGATGGATGCCAAGAATTCAATACTGCTGAGTACTTGCAATGCTTGTAATATAATCCAGTTGCATTGTCATACACTTTTCCCCTCGCATTTTCCACACCAGCTACCTCCATATCTGCCTTTGACTTGGTTGGATCAGGGGTACATGTCAGATCAGTTTTCTGGGGGTCTATGGTTTCTTTGTCAGAAGTATCTTCTGGTGGTGGTGTTCAAGGTACATAATCTAAGGGTAGATTATTAGTTGACGAGCTTATTGATGGCCATGCAGGTGCACATACTGAAGTCAAACCATACTCACTTGGGTCAATGTCAGCCTGCTGATGGATAATTCCTGAGGGTAATAGCTCTTCATTTGTTGGTATTGGGTAATGAAGTTGTTAGTGAACTTCCCGCCAGTTTTTGTTGAATAATGTCTGTTTCAGGTTACAGTACATATCGTTTTGCAGATGAGTGTTGACCATATGAAATCCATGATCTTTCAGGGGATGATTTTGAGTCTTCAGGATACTAGTTTCTAAGCTAGCTGACTCTGGTTAGCATATCACTTTCACAGCCACATTACACCTCACCATGTGTAGTGGAGGGGTAAAATATAGTCAACTTACAATTAGTTTTCTTTATTAACTAGGATATATAGATCATATTCTGCACAATAATCATGTATATTTTCTTCTCAAAATCATTACCATAGAACAGAAGGTTTCTTTTATCATCACTGCAATCTACTTCTTATACTATTCATCAAATGCTACTGCAATGAGCACAACCAGCCTTATACTAGATCTTTGTGGAATTGTAAGTTATATCTGTACTTGAGCCTCTGAGAAGCTGAAAATTGATCATGCAGGTACATCATCTTAATAGAATCAATAGGTGAGTTTTCTAGCTAGCTGTAAACCTGCTCAATAATCATTGAGAGCTGATAGACTGGAAGGAGGTTTGCTTCATCAATACTTCATGTCTGGAGCATGGATCCTGAAGAGAACATTCAAGTGTAGACAAGGAGTGCAATCAGAAGCAATTGTTATTGCTGCTTGACTCCCTGCCCTCCAATTGAATAATATTGCAGTTTGTACATGCACATTGTACATGTAACATTCCAAGACATGCTTACCATGAAACTGGATATAGGTCTTGATAGGTTTTTGGAGTTTTCATATCATATCCCATCAATGACATTGACAGTCATCAACTGTATGACAATGAGCATTGGTCTAGGAATCTGGTATACCAATTCAAGTACATATTAAAGAAAGGTGGGTGTGGTTTGATTAAGGTTTCTTTTTTTCAGCTATGGTTCATAAATAAAAGGTGTAGTGAAACACCATACTTCCTGGCAAACTAAAGGAATATAAGAGGTCTTTATACTGTGGAAGGTCACTGCTACCCTCAATATACTCAATCAGTCAGTGATTCATTCAATATCACATGTCACAAAATATTAGTTTGACCACATTGTGTTCTCAGAGCACGTAAATAAACAGGTTTCCACTGATGCCAGCAAATACTGCTCCACCAGGTAACTTGTATGACTTTCGACAATGCACTGACAAAGATTTGAGATCACTGTATAATAGTTCTTGAAATGCCACCATTAAAGATGATCCATTTGGGGTACACACCAATTAATTTCATATACTGTCTGGGTATGGTTACCCTCCTACACAGCAACCATTTCCAGATACTTCTCAGTTCTATCACTATTCTCCATTCAACATCACGCCAAGTTTGAGAACAAGCACCGGTGGAATGCCCAGGATATCGAAGTCATGGGCCGCCACAACAAGGATATGAACTCCACCAAGCTGGTGGTGGTATTTCAAGAAAATGTTATTTGCCTTGCGTAATTTACTGCAAGCTATATCATCTACAGGAGTCTCCCATAACAGCCAAAGCAGCAGATAGTGGAATTCAGTCCGGATGATTATAAGTAATGATGATAACAGCCATGTCACACATAGTAAACATATGGTGGTGTTTCTACCGTACCCCTTTACATCAGTGTACTTGCTAAGTGCATCTGTTGCAATTGCGAGAGTATCTGCACACAACATGGTCTAATCAAGTATGCTAGGTCTGGACTATGGGCTATTAGGCGGAGGCTACTTGTGGAATCACACTGTCTTGTCAGATCCCACAGTTGGTTGTCAGAGTAGTTGCCATGATCTTGGCAGAGGCTCCGAATGGTATTGCCCTTTTCTTGTTGGAGCCTATTTTCCATTCTTTGAATCCACATGTATATTTACGCTGCTCTTTTGAGAGGCTTTGCATGCTATTGCCTTGGTCTTGTCAGAGTCTATAGTGTGCAGTAGGAATCTGAACATATAGTTGTGATAGTCTTGTCAGAGGCTTTGAATGCTACCACCCTCATCTTGTCAGAGCCCACTGTCAGCTGTTGAAGTCTGCATATATAGTTGCCATGATCTTGTCAAAGGCTTCTCATGCTATTGTCTTGGATTTGTCAGAGCCCTCTGTCAGCTGTCAGAGTCTGCACGTGTAGTTGCAATGATCTTGTCAGAGGCTTCTGATGATATCACATTGACTCACAGTCGATTATTGGAGTTTATACATGGATTTCACAGATTGCAATTCTAATTATGATGTAGAACCATTTATGTGTCGAACGAAATTTAGTTAATTGTACATCCAATGTATACTAATAATAATCTATCAAATTAAATGTGTACTAAATGCATCAGCAGCAACACGTCTTTATCGTCGATGACCATCTCGGGTTCCCACCATGTGGCAATTGGCACATTCCAATCTTCACCGTCGATCACATCAATCCTGTCCATATGTATTGCCAGGATGTTTATTTGCATGTCTGGTCTGATACTTTCCCATTGTTCGAATAGATCAGTATATGTACTTGCTCATTAGCAGATAGGTGAATCTACAACGTCATTCTACATACCCTCTTATATATCCGCTTCAAACATAATGCAGAGGAAACTGCCACTAGCCCCAGGGTCCATGCAATGCTTTACTGCAGTTGCAGCAAATGACAAACACTCTGTGGTCACCTGAGCAGTAAAATGGAACGTATATAGCTAATACATGAAATTACACTTTCAGTTATGAACAAAGGTTGTTGCCACTTTGCCTGATAGTGAATGATGCAGAAACATCTTTTTCAGTATTTAAGTTGATTGTTTGGATACTAATAGAATCAATGGTGTTTGGTCTTACATCACTCTGGAAGTCTGAATGATGATACCGACATATGGGATGAGAGATTTGCTCTATTACTAGCTTATGGTGGTTATCATTCAATAGGGTCAGAATGCCGGTAATGTATTTAATGGGCACATCTCAAGAAGCCTGTTTGACAAAGACTGCTTGGGCAGCTGATTCGTGATCTGCGTGCTCTGTTGTCCCTGTAACTAAGCATGGCATGAAATGTGTGAACACTTGCCATATGGATAGCCGCCTTTGAGATGTCATAATCTGTAATTACCACATTCAGAATTTCATACACTTCCTTGTAGCTGTCCTCAAACACTGTGTCAACATTGACTGGGTAGCAGTCCTTGGTAAGAATTCTGCAAAAGAATTGATCTTGGCTAATGTCCCATGAATCTTTGTGGCACTCCAATGACACCCACCTTACTGTTTTGCCTGCGGCCTGTATTGTTGGGTGACATATTCTGCTTTTGCATCTAGGTGATTCCTAAGTCTGAGAGGTTGCCCAAAGTCAAAGCCAATGACGGAATGTTGCTCTTACCTGCTGAGCATTGTACTTCTGGTTCTCTGGAGCATTGTCATGGGGTAATTGCAATGACTATGTATTGTCAGCTAGAGGGTTTAATGTTGGATGTGGGTGTGGTTATTACCCCCCCTGGATTGCTGGGAGAAAGAGTGGTCGATTGCACCGAGCTAATGTCAGTCAGCAAGGCTGCGGTGGATATCGCTGCATCCACTTGCCAACGACTGGTTATCGGATGAGCGATGTGTTTGCAACAAGAAATACCCAGAGTCCAATACAGTGATATGTGATTTCTGCTCTTACTAACCTGTCGCTCGTTGCTGGAAGCAGCACCAGGTGTTCACACTGAGAAATTGTCAAGCTCATAAACAAATGTCAAGCTGGATGCGTCACTACCCCTCCATGGGTATTCAAATTGGAAGAAGGACTAACACTGTTTGATATAATGGATTTTTGATGAGGGGATCACAGTTCATTGTAATCATTATCTGAATCATACATCTACTGGCCTTCTGAGCCTATGTCATTGCTATTATCACTCCCAGATTGGTGACATTGTCAGACATTGCAATCAGAGTAAGTCCCATGGCTACTGGTAGCTGAGTTTCCATCACTGCAGCTACTGTGGCTGCTGCTCTTGGCCCTGCCACTGGTGTTGGGATCATTGTGGCCACTGCTGCCACAGGAAATCTAGAACTCTTGCATCAGCTGCTGACGGATCTGGTTGCATTTGCCATTGTGCGAATAGTATATTGTGTAGGTTCGCATTGGGTGTATCTGCTTTGCATGTACACGATATCCAATGCTTGTCACCATTCCTTACATAGTACATTTCTGTCTCCCATCACCTACAAATATCCATGACAGAGTTGCAAATAAAACCTGTGATATTACTTCCCATGTCAGAGTTATGGACCATATGTGAAACTCCAAGTAATACTGTAAACATGTCAGAATCAACTTCATTGTCAGAGTTCAGATTATATCATAAACATTGGGTCTTGTGGGTCATAGTTGAAATAATTCCCATATAGGCGACGTTGCATCCAGCATCAGAGTAGGGTAGTTGTCACAGTTAGAGTGATTTTCAGCAATTGGTGATTGTCAGAGTGAAGCTGATTGTCAGAGTCAAAGTTATACCGTATATGTTGGATCTCCCAGGTTAGAGTTGAAGCAATGCCATATTGTATAGGTGGGGTTGCTTCTCTTATTAGAGCATGGTGGTTGTCAGAGTTAAGAAAATTGTCAGAGTTAAGATAATTGTAATTGTCAAAGTTATACCATATACATTGGGTCTTCTGAGTCAAAGTTGAAGTAATGACATATTATTGTTGGGGTTGCTTCCCGGATCAATCAAGGGTGGTTGTCAGAGTTACGGAAATTGTTAGAGTTAAGATAATTGTCAGTGTTGAAGTTATACTGTATACATTGCATCTCTGGAGTCAAAGTGGAAGTAATGCAGTATTAATGGTGGGGTTGCTTTCCATCACAGAGAAGGGTTGATGTCAGAGTAATGGAAATTCTCTGAGCTAAAGTATGTGTCAGACTCGAAGTAATATTATATAGGCTGGGTCTCTGATGTCAGAGTTATAGTTATAGTGAACTTTCCCACATTCAGAGTCAGTTATAGGTTCCATAATTTAGAATTGATATGACACTACTGTGTTAAGTTTCAGTAATCTACCAATCTTCCTGACCATATTTCTTTCCACAAACCCCTACATTGGGCAGCACTATAACACCTTTTTCATTCAACCACACTAGGATCTCGCTTTACGAATCTCACCATACAGGTGAATCTTGATGTGGTGCAGTATTGTCCTTACTGATATGCAAGTCAAATGGGCTGAAATAAATGTGATTGGTGTACTCTCCCAAAGCCAGGGAGATCACTCAACTTGTATTCCATGGGCAGCGGCTGCTAACCTGACCTGAGGGTAACCAAAATGGAGGCCTTATAATCCAAATATTGCAATGCATGTAGTATAGCATCATGAAACTGGACATGATTGGAGGTTGCTGGGATTGGAGGTAGAGCTCTCCAATGTACTGGAATAGGTACCTAACAACTGTCTCAAGGTAACTTACCTGGTGAAGTGTTGAACACTGCATATCCCAACAGGCAACAGTTCATGATGGTTACACTGGATATGGGTGTTTTGGCCCCCTACAAGGGTCCTTGAGAAAGATCTGGTTGCACCCTGAGGGCCACTCTTATCTCTAGCTGACCCTCCAAGCTGCTTTATCCCTGCAGCTGAGGGTGTATGCCCATTTCATTAAAGACAGAGTTTTGACAATGAAATGGTTAGAATTGCTGCAAATTCCTGTAAGTCTTTCAGAAAGAGTGTAGGTTGAAAATTGTACAACAATTCACAAGGCACACCAGTAGATAAGGTGGTATACACCAAGTGCACCGACTTACACCAATATAAGATCTGTGTGGTATGGCCACCAACATTTGTGACCACTAGTGTTCCTGGATCAACTGTGAAGTATGTTGTTAGTGTCAGCCATTCGACATTGCAACTTGTGTCTGTTCACGTAGCATATGATTGTCAGAATAATCTGCCAGAGAAACCTGTCAGAGCAACCTGTATGAGCAACCTGTCAGAGCAACCTGTCAGGGCAACCTGTTAGAGCAACCTGTCAGAGCAACCTGTCACAGCAACCTGTTAGAGCAACCTGTTACAGCAACCTGTCAGTGTGACCTGTCAGTGTGACCTCTCAGTGTCATCTGTCAAAACAACCTGTCAGAGCAACGTTGTCAGAGCTACCTTGTCAGAGTCACCTTGTCAGAGTCACCTTGTCACAGCCACCTTGTCAGAGTCACCTTGTCAGAGTCACCTTGTCAGAGTCACCTTGTCAGAGTCACCTTGTCAGAGTCACCTTGTCACAGCCACCTTGTCAGAGTCACCTTGTCAGAGTCACCTTGTCACAGCCACCTTATCAGAGTCACCTTGTCAGAGCAACCTGTCAGAGAAACCTTTTCAGAGCCAAATTTTACTTGGTTGGCATATTTTACTCACAGCTGTGCTCTGCGTGCAATTGAATTGGATGAATCAATGTCACAGACCCATTGTAGTAGATTACAGTATGGCCCGGGGATTGGGTAGATGAATCAATGTCACAGATGTATTGGTAGTTTACTGGTGTGGTCCTGAGATTGGGTGTTACTTCAGCTAATCCTTGCAACAGTATATTGGGAATATGAAGTATATATATAGGTCATGGGTTACTATGGTAGCACCATTGCAGGTACTATAATTTGTACTGTTGTACAGCACTGATTGCAATTTTGTATGCACAACCTGCTCTACCTGAGTACCCAACAATGCCTGCTACAGCTGGTCACCCATCCCTAAGCTTCAGATGTTGCCATTTAGAAGATAGGATATTGATACAGGAGACAAAGAGAGGGGCAGCTTCTGTGTGTATCAGGTCTGTAGCCATACCTATTAAATGGGTGCCAAGTCAAATCTGTATTCAAAAGCATCAAAGTTTCCCTGTTCAGCAGTGAGGGTGTCATTCATATTTCCGAACTGAATACACACTAACAATCAAGTTGCGACTACAGCCGGATGTCATGGATAGCTCATTGGATTGGACCGGTATGCTTCACTGCTATATATATAATTTGTTCGCCTGTTTAGGTCTTCAGGGGTAATTCATAGCTTGAATTGCTATTAAGCAATGTTGGTTGAGTTTAAAATCACGGTGTCCCTTCAATATGGTTTTGACATGCACCAAAACCATCATGTATTGTCACCTTCACTGTAGAGTACTTGCTGTGTGATATGCTTGAAGAGCACTGACTTGTAGAAATTTCCCATGTTTAAATGATGAAGACTTTTTGTCCACCTAGCATAGTCATGGCAAACTCTTTGGAGCATCACTGTCAGAGCAGTTGTCAGGTCATTGTCAGAGATGTTATCAAAGGACTACTGTCAGGGCTTCTGTCGGAGAGGCTGGTGTCAGTGGGCTTTTGTCTGAGTGGCTATCAGCAGAGTCGCTGCTGTTGGAGAACTTCTGTCAGAGGGATCCTGTTAGAGTGGCTACTGATACAGTAGCTGCTGCCAGAGAGCTTCTGTCAGAGGGCTTCTGTCAGAGTGGCTGCTGTCAGAGAGCTGCTGTCAGAGTGGCGGCTGTTAGAGTCAAGGTCAGTGACTAAATTACTCCATTCGTTGGTACTAGTCAGCTATACAGCTTGAAACTGGCCAAAAAGACAGAACTGTGAGAGAACCAAAAAGTGACCCAGAACCCAGCAGCACAAACCTAGAAATCCATACCAAGATGCCAAAGAGAGCTAACCAGGAAACCCAAATGAACCTGGAATCCAAGAAATAACCCGCAAGGAAAAATAGTTGAGACCCAAATATGGAAAGTAGAAAACGATCACAAATTGAGCAACATCCATTACGTTGTTATTTTGAGCAATCACAGCAGCCCAGAGTTTCTGGGAGTAAATCTCTCCAATCAGAGAATCATATACTTGACCACCATCATGATCAATGTCCTTACTGGCAGTGTTCTGGAAAAGCCCCACGGTATATTACATGTGCAATTGCTGCATCTAGCGGGTGATTTCAATCAACTGATCACTAGTGGTGAGGTTAAGCAAGCCATGTGTGCATTTCGTTTGGTGCTGACCAATCTGCCGGGCTTGTGACCATCCCTGATATTTGATTCAGTAATGTATATCGTGTTCTACTATCGCAGAGTTTTGGCAATTGTACTGTATATTCAGCCCTTCATTACTTGTCAGATAGGACAAGCCACCGAGCCTCACCTGCCTGTGGTTGATAAACAACAGCTTTGCAGAGGCACATGCATTGGCACTCATTGAGCTGTGGATATGAAAACAATTGTAGCATAAAACACAGCACTACTACGCACAGTTAGTTTTATTGTCATATGAACAATCAATGTCAGAATTAAATATCATAGTTGATGTGTGTCAGAGTGAAAGGTCAGAGTCAATGTGACCAGCAGAAAGTTGGAATGTGAAAAGTGCTAACCTGTTTGACAAGCCAATGAGTAAGTGGCCAATTTACCCACAGAATCACATTCTCTCCTTTGTTTTTCACTGTCAATGTGTTCCACAGATGATGTTTGACCCAAGCCAGCGTTGCAGCCCCAATCTGTGATGCAGCTTAGATCAGATTATATTTCGTACCTTGGACCTTGCTAGGCAGAGGTATTGGGACCATCTCGCTTGGGAAGACCTTTGCAAACTCACAAATAACTGTCCTCAGCATGATCAGATTTGAGCTGCATGTGTCAGCAACCCCAGGAGGGATCTGTGTACAGTTGTTATGATGAAGATATGTCCGGTTCCATCCAGACAGGGCCAATACTAAGTGCTACAGAGATTAGGCGAATAAGCTGCCAACAAGGGCCAACAGGCTTTGTCATACCCATTACTGTCACCTGCATGGAGCCAACCCCTGGTATTGCCTTGCCAAGCTGCATATAGCGACTGTTGATCAATCGAATATTGACCTGTACAGCACAGGAGGATCCCATAACTGTAACAAGTTCGGTAGTTACATGCATAGAAGGGATGTTGATGATAAAATTTGGGTTCTTGAATGGGATAGGGCTCACAATTGTTTGCTGTAGCATTAGTGTGCCTAAAACTGGGAAGATTTGTTTCCCAATCATGTCCTGGTAGTGGTGCCATCTTATTAATATATCCCATGTTTGTGTGGGCCTTCTTCATTTCCCCACTTCACCAATTAGGGGCAACATCTAAGCATCCAAACTCATTGTTGCACAGTGAATATCTGATCCGAATTCTGGGCCTTCAATGTAGGGATCCGCAACTGGTGTGAACACAGTACTAAGTTCAGTACCTGACACAAGACTCCTGTCAGTGACCAAATGGTCATCAAACCTAAGAGTAGAGTGGAATGTATCTGGTGCCAGCTGTGGTGGCAACTAGGATAAATACTAGCGAAAACACAATATCCAGCAAAAGTCCTTCATGCCATGTACTGATGGGGTTCCCATAAACACACATTTGCATTGCGGCTCCAGAAGAAGTATACAGGACACCCTATATGTGTATTAATTGTGGGAGTTGATTTTAGCAATCATGCTATTAGCCTTCCTGAACATGTCAATTGGGGACCCGCCAGTGTTCAACCAGTGGGCCTCATCCAGAATCACTCAATTAAATGGACTAGGGCCCCAAACATTTCAAACACCTAGCATGCTTTTCATTGAACTGCCATGACAAAGTTCCAATGGTGGTGATCACGACTAATCTCCAGAGTCTACTATGATGAGTGGCTCGATGGGATGTACTACTCCATGAATACGTACCATAATGGAGATGTAGAGCTAACTCAGTCAACTTAGTCACCAGAGCTTCCCATTCTGCCACCATCAGTTTAGGGCTATTTCAACATTGCCTTGAAGTTGCTAAAGTGGAATCTATTCCAGTCATACGATAGAATTGAGGTTGGGAGGTACACCTACCACTGCGGCATTCATGGCTGCAGTCCAACCTTCACACCACATTTAACATTCCCGTTGTGGTCATTGATGTTGATCTCACATTTGTTGAACCCAGTAGGTGGATTGTTGATTATTTGTTCATCGACAATAACCTGCTGACATAGTACAGCCTGCGCTGTCGGAGCGGGATAATTGTTCATGTCGCGAACAGTGTATCTCAAGAGCACAGTAGGGTATAACCTTGCCTGTACTGCAGTCGTCAGCCAATAAACCACCCTTTGCCAAGCTTTTCTCCATTGCAGCCATTCCATTCCCTGCAATAATTTGGTGAGGATGTAACTGCATTAGTTTGTGCAGTAGCTTCAAAGGTCTTGTCTCCATGGCGATGTCTAATGCAGCTATTGACTACTCCAAGTTTTCTCACTGAAATTCCTGGTTATCCATTAGCTCCGCTAACCTGCAAGTAAAAATTAGTTTCATTCTGATATTCTGACACTGGCTGAGTGCTGAGAACGGCTCTGACAGTAGCTCTGACAGCAGCTGACAACTAAGGGTAGGTCAATGGCTCTGACAAGGAGGGTGACTCACGAGTCCACATCGACATTATCTGCCAGCTTGTTCTGCTGTGATTGCGTATCCTGCTTGTTGGTTCCTGCTAGTCCTTTCAGGGCAATATTGTTCAAGGTAGCGTCTACCGAACCTGATTCTTCTATGTTTTGGATTACACAAACTTAGTCTTCCCGTACAACAGTGTGTTTGGAGGAATTTCTGGTAGTGTATTGATGGTGAACAGCATAATCCCCAGATTGGAATTGTCCGTGTCTTCCGGTATCCCCAACAGCTGATTCTTCCAATCTTCCGCCGCCTACATCTCCATCTCATCCAATACATTGCCATTGATTTCATTTTTGGTACAGTCTAGTAAGTCAATCAGTGCAAATCTGGTCCACAGACTATCACGCTGAGTTGACGTTGAACTTGCCATATACGAGTCACCAGCCCTCGGGTATGTTACTGGATCATACTGCTAAGGTATCCAGGTAACAAGTTGTTCATAACCGTAGGGTGTATTAGGATTCTTTGCAAAGTCACTCAGAACTGAAGGCCTTTACAGCTGTTCCACAATATCTACTCAGTGATCATCTTGCATGTACATATTACATTGGTCACTACAGAGTGCTCTGGCTGGTTGGTATCGATTTCCAGGTGAGGTGCCTCCAACAACAGAGTGAGCTGATTAGCTGGATGCAACACGTTCAGACCTCCTGCTTTTGAGATCTACATGTGAAAGTGGCAAGGGGTGACATACTTCTTCAGTCAGAATCAGGGTCGTGGGAGTGCTGCACCACCGCTGTCGATCGGAACATGGTCCAATCCAGCCGACTGAGCATCCCCTGAAGCTACCCAAACTGTTCGAGACCATATTGCAGATGTTATGGTTGAACCTATACCACCTCTACGAGTAGCACCCCTACCAACCACTACATAATGTCCCCTTCACTGTAATCAGGCTGAGCATAAAGTTGTGGGTACTGATAACCCAACACGAATATCTGAAGTGCGACTGATTGGGGTAGTACAAGTGAACAGAATATGGTCCAGTGGAGGAGTTGATCTGATCTTCATCTATAATGTAGAGCTTGATGCATATTTTGTCATTGTGGCTAGTGTTAGCAACAGTTCCGTTTTCGGACCGTTTCTACTATTGCGGTTCCAAGAAAACCTGGACCAAGCCAGTTCGGTCCGGGTTTGTGCCAAACGGTTCCTTCAATCAAGTCCTTGAATATTCACCTGATAATTTAGTGTTTGGTACATGAAATATGGAGCTTCAGATGGCGCATCTTTTGGCGGTCTCCAATTTTTGACATCTTCAAAACTCAGCAAGCGGCTTCGAAATCATCGTCATTTTCGGATGAAAAACGAGGTTTTTGCTCTACCGCTTGCAGAGATTTAAAGATATCGAAAATCGGAGACCGCCAAAAGATGCGCCGTGCTGAGCTGCATATTTAACATACCAAACACTAAACTCTCTGATCAATATTTGTGGCCTTAGAGTGACGGTTCGCTTAAAAAATCATCGATTTTTGATTGGGTAAGGCCGTTGCCACGCAGACCTATAAAACCGGCCTGGTCCGAAACTGGAACCGTTGCTAACACTAATTGTGGCGGGGCTCATTCCGGTCTTTGACTGTCTGGTGGGGCTTTGTGAGGTTTTCTTGAGTGTGGTGGTGGTGTAGTAGTGTGAAGTGATAATAGTCTATGCTCTGTCTGTGCAAGTGATCTCCATCCTCCTGCATATCCACTCAATTGTATGGATGCACACGTCCCCCTTTCTGGCCCATGTGTCCTGCAGAGCTGCACTTTATGTCAACCCTTCATCTCTCTCAACATTGAGTCAAGCTTAAACAGTTTGAGATATTTCTCGACATGGAATAAACCTAGTACTGCTTGACTCCATGTCCAAGTGCAGACAATAGCCATCAACTCTGCAGCCTTAGCCCTTGCTTTCCATTATACAGTGGTTTCTCCCAACCAGTGTTGTTCATCATGATCATCAAGTATTCGCATTGCTTCGGAGAAATTGGTTGCTGCTTCCCAGGTCATTTCATCATTACAGCCTTCCCGTTTGATTTGATATTGGTAAATACTTTTGACACCCTGCACCTACTAATGCAAGGTAATTGCTTCCACAAAGTATGAATACTGAATGGTGCCATCCGTATCTCACACAGTTCGAATGGGAGGAGGAGGTGGCTTTTGTCATGCTCAGTCTGTGGTGAACTTCTTGAGTCTGCTGACATTTAGTGCATGGCGGATATTCATATCTTCGGTTAATTCCAATTTGACTGTGCTTGGGCCAAAGAATGTAATAGTCTTATATGGTCCGGCCGATAGGTGTTGCAGCTTCTGCCAAGAAGGGCTGTAGTTTGTGTATATTATCAGCAGGACTCTAGTACTGGAAAACACCAAATCTCCGACTTCAAGGGTGCATGGCCTTCGGCTTCAATTTACCTCTGCTCTCTGACCATCTTGTGCCGCCCAGAGGCGGTTCTGGGTATCTAGTAAAGAGGCCTGCAATTGTTCAACAAACGCTGCACCATTCATGCTGTACAATTTATCAGGCTGCAATTTACCAGCCACTAACCCTGCTGGAATTGATGGTGTCAATTCTCAATGCAGTTCAAATGAGCTTCGGTCGGTGGCTGAGTGCGTAGACCTACTGTATACTCATTCTGCAAGTGGAAGTATGGTATCCCACTTGTCTTGATGGTGAGTGGCAAAAGCATGTAGATAGTGGGTGACGTGCATATTCGGGATCTCTAGCAGCCCATCTGATTGTGGGTGAAACGCCATTGACATGAGAAGCTTAATTTGCAATCCCTTACTCACTGCTACCCAAATATCTGGAATAAAACACATGCCTCTGTTGCTATCAATCTCTCAGGGGACACCATGATGTCGTGTAATAGTCTCTTATAATTACTGTGCAATCTCCATGGTGTCAAAGAGCTTAGTACAGGGCATCCAATGGGCTCGATTGGAGAAGTGATTTACGAAGGTCACAATTCAGTCATTTCCGCTCAAAGATGTTGGCACACCAGAAATGATATCTAGCCCCACCCTCTGCAAGTCATGTCCTGAGACTGGTTGTGGTTTACCATGCCCACTGCTTTTCCAGCCATATTGTTTAACTTGTGTGCATGTGTCACAGCCTTTTCAACAGTCTTGCGCTACTTTCCACATCCCAGGCTAGCAGAGGTGCTGTCTCATAACGATATATGTTGTTACTTCTCCGAAATAGCCTTCTAGTGCAGTGACATGTGATTCTTGGGGGATTCTGTTTCTTGGGGGTGTCAGAATGTTGAGCAAACACGGCTCGTCTTTAGGTGGTTCCGGAATCTCTGTCTGGATATCTAGGCAGAAGAGGCCATTGTCTTGGGAAACATGGTAGCTGTGATCCCATGCCTTTCATACCATAGCCAGAGTGGTTGCCATCAGTGGGTGTTTTTTGGATAATGGTATTTTACTATATCTTGACTCCAGCTGTCGTCCTTCATTTCATCAGGGACTTCTGGCAACCACTCTGTCCAGTTCTGAATTACACACTGCAGGTGACAATATTGGAAGACTTGACAGTGTCCCCAACTAAAGTCCGGAAATCCTGTCAGTGCATCAGCCGCCGGGTTTTCCGCACCAGGAATGTACCAGGTAATGTTTATATCATGGTGTAAAGTTGCGAAGTACTCCATCTGTCATGTGGTGAGTCGAGATTGTGTCAGTGAATGTCACAATTAGGCAGGGTTCATCTGGATCATGAAACGTCTGTCCAAATGGAGGTAGTGGTGCAACTTCACCGCTGCGTCCGGAATCTGTAGGAGTTCTCCATTGTATGTGGGGTATCAAGTCACTGAACTCATCAGTGTTCTACTCCAATACGTAGTAACTCTGGACTCATTATCTTGTCACTTGTGTGATAATTCTGCTCTGACTGCATACTTTCTGGCATTAGAATACAGCATGTACTAGCCCCCTTCCTCAGGTAGTGCCAGCATTGGAGCCTAGGAAATGGCATGTTGTGACGATTGGGAAGCCTGCTCTGCCTCTCCGGACTAAGCAAGAGGTGTTGTTCCGTCTTCCCTCACTTATGCCTCTACACATCAGACTCCAATCTTGCCATTTTTATCCCATCTGCTTATATGGCGTAAGAGTGATGTGAACTGGGCATAGTGGTGACTAAACTTGCTGTAGTAGCCGATCAGTCCTGACAAACCATGGACTTGATTCAGATTCCAAGGTCGAGGCCATTTTGCTACTTTCTCCATCTTTGACTCTACCATGATTACTTATTTTTGGTTGATCTGGAACTCACATAATGCAATTTCATTTGAGGACCACTTCCATTTGGGTTGTTTCATCTTCAGCCCAGGGATCCATAACAGATGAAGCACCATTCACAAATAGTTGATATACTCTCGTCTCATTGAACTATGGATCAGGACATCCTCAAGGTAGATAGCTACTGATTTTCTCAGCTTGGGGTTAGATACAAGCAGTCAGTTCATGACTCATGTAAATTGGCTAGGGGCATTGGCTAATCCAACAGGTAGAACCGTCTGTTCATAGAGGCCATATCACATTGAAACCCCTGTCTTGTGTCAATCTCCCACACAAATCCTAATTTGGGGATATCTAGAAGCTAAGTCAACCATTGTGAGGTATGATGATCCACAAAATCATTGCATCAGCTCCTCATTATGGGGTAATTGGTGTTTATCTGTTTTGGTGATGTAGTTGATGGTGCAGTAGTCTGGACACAGTCTCAAGCCACCATCTGGACTTGGTACGAACAGTATGGGGGAGCCATAATGACTGCTGCTTGGGCGCATCCATCAATTCTGATGTGCTTTTTCTTATTGAAATTGTAGTTGTGCATCATATTTGTGTAACAGTCGGTATGAGGGTTGGTATGGTGCCTTTTTATTATCTTCAGGTAAGGTTTCAATGCTGATTAGCGGTTGACTCCATGATGTTGTATACACTGATTAGGCAAAATTGACAACATTGCACAAACACTCGAAGCAGTTTACCAAAGTCATCTGGTGACTCCCCATGCTCAGGTGTTTCTTCAACATCACATGACATACGAACTATAAGTGCTTTAGTCCATGAGCGGTGGCTGGTGGGACACAGTCACTGCTCATCCACAATTTCAAATCACATTATATGTGCAGCACGATTTACAATATCATGTTCCAGTTCATGGTGCGGCCACAGAATGCGAGGGCAGTGGATTCGGGCAACAATTCGTCTGTCTTTCCATGGTACACCACGCAGATTGATTCAGATCTAATTCAAGCGGTGATCAATGATGTGTATTCCATTACAATCACAAATCCAACCCTTCCTGCACACCATATCAAATCTCTTTACATTGTAGATTGTGAATCACCCTGTGAACATGTAACCATCATCTCCAAGCCTGAGTTTCAGGCACACTTGGTGTCATCTATCAATACCATCATCTACCTTATCAATGGCTGTTTGGAGAATCAGCCAGCCACCATCTCTCTACTCAGCAAAGCACTCTTCCTTCTTAACTTCTCCACTGTTGCTCTGCTCACACAATTCTCCGATAGTTCATCATCTCTGACTCATCAGCAAAAAACATTTCCGTCCGGGCAGAATGGCTGCGTCAGAGTAGACGCACACCATCAGAGCCGTCAGAGACACCCCAGTGGCAGAATACTCTGCGCCCAGCACCAAAACCACTGGTCGCATAGCATATCACCCTCCGATCGCAGTTTCGCCGTTTCTTCTCACTCTGTCGGTATTCTATTGTAAACGCACACTGTGGCGTTGTGGCCAATTGTGACCATACTTCGGAATGGAGTAGCTGAGACCGCTGCGCAGCTCTGTGGTTGACTTGGTGCCGTATTCTCAAAACAGTGGTTCCTAGGGTTCCATAAGCACAAGGCATTTCGTCTATCATATTCATCTTTGTTACTGTCACAAGATTCGCTACCTCATAATATGGAATGCATTATTTAAGTATCTCTATATATATACATATGGTCAATCTGGCCACAGATGGTAGTAGAGCAGAATCGGAGGAGCATTTGGAGACGCTCATTGAGAGCACCGAGTGATGCACCACTTTGAGGCCGTTGTGGTGATACGATGGAGCTAGACAGCAGTGAGCCCACCATCGACATTCAGCCACACCTCTCGCGACATCCAAACGGAATTCGTAAGAAAGAATGGTTCTTGCTCGAGGAGCCTAGGAAGCAACTGAGAAGATATACTACCCGGCCGTGAGAATCCACGCAATTGCGTTGATCCAGATATGATGAAAATGAGATGATGTCTATCTACCCCGGGGTCTCCCGAATATGTACTCCCTGTCGCTTTGTCCACCTCCGTTTCCCCTGTATCTCCGTACATGAGCCGTCGCTGATTCACGATGAACTTAGAGGCCGTGATGGAGCGAGTTGAGAGATGCACTTGGAGGCCAAGATCGAGTGAACTCAGAGATGCACTTGGAGACCAGGATCGAGTCAACTCAGAGATGCACTTGGAGGCCATGATGAAACTAGTGTGGAGATGAACTGGGAGGCGATGATTGAGCGAGTTTGGAGATGCAATTGGAGACCGAGATTGAGTGAACTCAGAGATGCAAATGGAGACCGAGATTGAGTGAACTCTGAGATGGACTGGGAGGCTGTGATTCAGTGAGTTTGGAGATGCACTTGCAGGCTATGATCGAGCGAGATTGGAGGAGTAGTTGGAAGCGGTTGATCTGGAGGGAGGCGCGATGGCACCTGAGACTCTATTCATTGGTTAACTTGTAATTGTGGGAATGTAGAGAGTTGAGTACAACAACATCTGCGGAGAGATGGGAAACTGGCTGGGAGCGGGAAACTGGCTGGGAGCGGGAGACTGTCGATCTTGGGATGATGCTGTATTTGATGGATGCTGTACTCAGTGTTAACTCATGATCATGGCATGGAGAGATAGAGAGGGATGACTAAACTTCCTGTTCTTAGGTGATGGTAGAGTTGAGCACAAGAAACAGAGAGATCAGAGGTGATGGGGGAAATCATCATGAGAAACTCGGGCTTGAGAGAATTTCGTGTGGGAGTCAATTTACCATCCCTGACATGGTAGGTACGAGTCCCAATCTGGGGGGTAATAACACCAATACGAGGTGTTCTAAACCCAATCGGGCAAGTTGTACCCCTGATTTCTCAGGTCCGCTCGTATCATCCATATCGTTCTCATCTTCATCTCCCATCTCTCTCTTTCTCGTCCACAACTCCACCATCATTTCAAGAACACATAGTTATGTCATCCCTCTCTATCTCTCCATGCCATCATCATGAGTTAACACCAAGTGCAGCATACACCGAAGATTGTCTGTCATCCCTTCATTCTCTTGATTTCGAGTTGACCCCTGAATGCAGCTTCAGCTTCCGCCATACCTCCCTACAGATCCACTGCCACCAGCCAGTTCTCCGTAACTGCTTCAAAGGTAAAGTCACCTCGTCACATTCCCACGGTTTTGAGTTAACAAACCGATGAATTGAGTCACAGCACCTGGCACACCTCCCATTGACCGCCTCTAGATCGACCACCTCCAAGTACTGCTCTAATCACCCTCGATCATAGCCTGCTGCAAGTGCATCTCTAAAGTCGCTCAATTACAGCTCGGAGTGCATCTTTGAGTTCACTCGATCTCGGTCTCCAAGTGCCCGTCCAACCGGGCTCAATCATGGCCTCCCAGTGCATATCTGAGTTCACTCAATCTCAGTCTCCAATTGCATCTCCAACCTCGCACAATCATGGCCTCCCAGTGCATCTCCAAACTTGCTCTATCAAGGCCTCCGAGTGCATGTTTGAGTTCACTCGATCTCGGCCTCCATTTGCATCTCCACACTCGCTCGATCACGGCCTCCTAGTGCATCTCTGAGTTCGCTCGATCTCGGCCTCCAAGTGCACCTCCAAACTTGCTCAATCACCGCCTCCGAGGGTATCTCTGAGTTGACTCGATTGTGGCCTCCAAGTGCATCTCTGAGTTCACTCGATCTTGGCCTCCAAGTGCATCTCTGAACTTGCTCAATCACGGCCTCCAAGTACATCCTAATGAGCGACGGCGGGTGTACAGAGATACTGGGGTAACGGAGGTGGAAGTTCACACGATTGTCAACTTCAGACGCATCTCGAATTGCTGACTATCACCACGTGCTGCCAGTCCAGCCGTACCGTGTGTAGATAGGGAGCTATATAGATGCATAGATACATAGATGAGAATACGAACTGAATGCATAAGTTTTGAAAATTGTTGAACGATAAGTAGTAGCTATGATTTCCAGGTGCACCAGCAGCATTTCGAAAGAACATGTTTTTTCCAGACTGCTCTACAGTGATTCAACGTGCTCCCAGGTGCTCCCAGGTGCACCTGGAGGCCAGTACATCATTCCAGAAAACTCGAACACATCGCCTGGGGGATGGGAAGCGTAAAATGCTCCGCCCTAGGGTATGAGGTTCCGTCGGAGCCATCAGAGCTTTCCGGACCACCCGGGTGTTTCTGACGGAAACTAGAGTTGTTGCTGATGCTGTCTCGGCAACTAAGCTACTAGATTTGTCATCTCCCTTCGCCAATGGGAGCTTCCCATCAAACCAAACAAGGTCTCAGGAGTCGGTATCGCTGATTTTGAAATGATCATAACCAGTAAACTATTTAATTGTCGAAAACACAGTAGCAAATTCAATCTTAGGGGGTCGATTCATGGCTAATCCCTCATGTCGCCATTTCCTGAGCCCAAATCATCCAAATCTCCATCATTGTCACTTGCACTGTTGGAAAATTCCTGCACCTTGGAATGGTCAATTTCATTTCAAAATGTCAGAGGTCAATGGAGACTAGGTTGATTTTGTTCAGCTCTGCCTCTGTAGCCACCTTTGTTGTGATCGCCATGGGAACCTCCACACCTCTCCTCTTTCCTGTTCTCTTTTATATCTGTGCCTTTGTTTGATCCTGCTTTCCTATCTTTCCATGTGACCAGAACCTCCTCTTTGTTACGGCATGTGCAAGTGGCATACCCCACTTTTGTACTAGCATATGAGCACCAGGTGTTGTTTCTTCTGATGCCATCATCTGGCTGTTTTCATTCCATTATTGTAAAAGTCATGCGGGTTGGTTGCTTGATGTAGCTAGTCATGGTATGCATTCACGTAACAGGGTCCAAAACGTCATTGTGCAATGATGTAAGCTGACTTGCCAATTTCTCAATCACATCCTTGAAGGCTTCTTTCTGGGTTGCTCTCAACATTGAACCAGTATGAGTTGGGAATGCATTCATCTGAGGCTGGCACATCAGGATCTTGCTGGTGTTAAAGCACTCAGAAATGTTCATTAAAAGTGGAAACATACTCACCACCATTAATTTATAGTGAGTCTCAGTGGCGTTTCAACCTGGTCACTACATCAGGAGGGATCATGGCTCCATCGACTGAAGCTGAGATGTCTTCCCAAGTAATGCCTGCACTTGGGTGCACCGGGAACCGGTGGTTGGCCCAAACTGCAGCGTTTTCATGACACTGAAGCTGGGCAACACTGGCCGAACCATTTTTCAACAGGATTCCAATCTCATCTGTCAAGCCTAACTCCTGGGCATGAGGTCCACACTGGGGGTCCAGGGTGGATATGAATGAGGTGATGGCATCAATAGTTTTCATATCATTGCAAGTCGGTAATCCGGTCATTGGAATGTTGAACACATGGTTGCTGGAGTTTGTTTGGAATACGCTAATATTTGCGAAGTCTGCCTTCACTCGAATTAAGGCCTCATTTCTAGAATTCAGTTCCATCTTGGCCAACTCCATCTGTTCACTGATCATTTCCCTGTCATCTTCAGTGATTGCTAATCCATTCCTGGTTTCTTTGACATTGTGGAAGGCTGCGTCCAGTTTGGTTTGCATTGAGTTACTAAGTGCAATCTGGGGGGTAATCTCTCCTTTTGGCTCGACCAATTGTGTTGAATTTGCAGCTTCGATCAGGAGTTGCACCACATCATGATGTGCGTCATTGGGGGCATGTAGCACTAATCTGCCGCACTCCACCAGTTTCAGTACTAGGGCCTGTATCATCTCATCCAGTGGCTTTGGTAAACTGACAAGTTCATTAGCAACTAGGTTCAGTTTCCCATCGGCATTTTCACACATTTGAATTATATCTTCAACTTGCTCACGATACTCAACCTCAACCACATTGAACCAATTTGTAACCTCCTGAGGGATATCCTCCAGTGTGACTGCTGGGAAGTGATTGATGATCTCGACTCTGCAGACTACGTAGTTATCGGACCACTAATTGGGGATGCCACACCCCTCTGGCCATGCATCTAGGAGGATGCCACTAGCCCTAGGAACTCTCAACATACATGCCACTTCTGATCCAACGCCCCTTCAACCACCTGCGGGGTTCAGGAGCACCACAGCGGCTATCTTGTTTGTTATACCCATGATGTTGTTTTGTCAGGGGGAAATATGTCTTTTTCGCACTCGGATAGGCATCTGTAGTTCTATTGGCTGCTGCTCCTGGAATCAAATTGGCCTCTGGCATGAATAAGGTGCAGGATATGCCAAGCCGAAAGTGTCACTCCCAATGTAGTAGTATGAAATCACAATAGTCTATTCTCTGTCCAAGTGAGCTCTCTCTATCCTCCTGACAATCCACTCGATTGTGTGGATAGGCACAATCTGTATTCTAGCACATCCATTGCACATTGCTGCACCATATGTTACGACTTCATTTCTCTCCTCTGGTTTCCTTGGCAGTGACTCGTCTCTGTAATCATGGGATAAGTCTTGTCATTGAATGGATATCATCCTGTATCTTTACATCTGGCATAGAACCCAGGATATCTAGAGAATTTGCTGCAAGCATATCACCAATGTCAGTGCCCTCTTATTATCAAGTCGATGTTTGTTTGTGTCAATGACTCAACATCAGAGACTTAAACTCAGAGACTGAATGTCAGGAACTCAATGCCAGAGACTGAATGTCAGAGACTCAATGTCAGAGACTCAATGCCAGAGACTCAATGTCAGAGACTCAATGTCAGACATTCAATGTCAGAGTCGGATTTACTAACCGGGTGATACATCATTCCTTTGCGCAGCATCTGAGTGAAAAATATGTTATTAGTATAAGAAGGGATAGTGGATTTGTTGCGTTGTGTTTTCCATCCTTCGACTGCTGCATGGCCTTTAGTAAATGTGGACCAGCTACTCACAGCATCTATGTCCTGGGTAATCTTCTTCAGTACAAAGGCATAGATTTCTACAGCCCAATTCAAAATGGCAGTTAGGCATCTATTTGGAACTCATAGTGGTGCCATAATCACCGTTATCCGCTGGATATGATGCTTACTGAATGGAAATGAGGGTCACTGAGTGAAAAAGAGGGTCGCAGAGCGAAAATACGGGTTGTTGAGGCGATGTGAGGATCACTAAGTGGAAATGACAGCTGTCAAGTGAACGTTGATTGATCTGAGTGAAGAGGTGATGATTGTATGTGTTATATACTACCTAGATGTGGAGAGAGAGGAGAGGTTGACATAAGGTGTGGCTTGGCGGAGCACATGGGCCAGAAAGGGGAACGTGCATATCCACGCAATTGTGTGAATTGGTGGGATGGTTGACATCGCCTGCTTAGACAAAGAATAGACTATTATTACTTCATACTGCTACATTGGTACCAACACTTTCAGATAGTTGTCTCGTGCACCTTAAACATGCCAGAGTCCGATTGCATTTGAAAACCAGGACAATAAAGGATCACCGACAACTCTGCGATGGCTAATATGACAATTTTAGCACCAAGACTCACCATAACGACAAACACAATGCTTGCAGCTACGCTCCTCAACCCCACTAGAGGTCGAATGGACAATGGCTCAGAAGTGGTGTGTATGTTGGAAGTTCCCTGGGCGAGGGGCATCATCCCAGATCCATGGTGAGAGGGGTTCAGTGTCCCTGAAAGGCAGACTGATGACCACTGAGCCAGCAGAGAAGAGATCATCAATCACCCTCCGGTTGTTGCGCAGCAAGACATTACCAACAAGGTCACCAATTGATTTCGTGTGGTCGAAGACGAGTACTGGGGACAAGTTCAAGCGCTGCTCCGAATGAGTGAGAATGCTCATCGGGCACAGGATGAAGTTGCTGATGAACTTGTCCATATACTGAAGGAACTGGATGACTTCATGGAGGCCATAGTGGCGAAACAGGCGGAGTGTGACAGATTGGTGCAACCTGCCTCCAATGACATAAAATACAATTCAGTGCCAAGTCTGTTTGACGATGTAACCCCAAAGGAGAAGGTGAAGCAGACACAAGAGACCACTACCAAGGACGCACTCAGTATGTTGATGCATGCCAAAATGGGTGCAGCCTTACAAACAGTCGAAGAAACCAAGAAAGCATTGGCACCTGCCGAAGATGAGAGAAATATAATCAGTGGACTGATTGAGTAGGCCATGATGGAACTAAATGCTACAAACGGGACCTCAATTCATGTGAAGGATAACTCAGTACCCGTCAGCACTTTGCACACAAATTCCAGCAATCACAGATTCGACGTCACAACGACTCGATTGCCAACTTACAATGGTACAAGAACCCTGGATGAGGTTATTTTCTTCATAGTCACCGTGCACCCCTACTTTGGACATCATACCCAGGAGGAAGGCTTGAAAGACGAGTTTGGAATTCTGTTGACAAATGGTTCGGCTGCCCAGGGACTGCTTCTGTTTTGCGACAAAGCTGCAGTTTGGGCCAACCACCAGTTCGCAGCACATGCAAGTGCAGGTGAAGCATGGGAAGACTTTCCACCCGCAGTGAAACCAGCCTTTATCCCTCCTGATGGTGCGACTAGTTTGATACAAGATTGGGAGTCACTATGAATCAAAAGTCATGAGCGGGTCACCACTTTTAACCAATCTTTCCGAGTGCTTCAACACCAGCTTGAACCCCATGCACCACTCTCTGACAAATGCATTGGCAACTCCTACCAGTTGAAACTTAAGAGCAACCCAAAAGCGTCCAGCACTCTGATTGAGAAATTGGGTAGTCAGCCAACTGTGTCACTCAACAACATTATGGAGCACGTTTCTCGAGTGGATGCCATGCTTAACTCCCTGATGCAAATAGTGGAAGTGACTTGTGGAAGAATGAAGCGCAAACAGATCAATTGCAGCGGCAGAGGAAGCTACAACCGGTGCTGTTATGTAACTGGAGAGGTGGGCCACACCGTCCACACGTTCCCAAACAAGGAGAAGTTCTTCGTCACATCAAAAGAGAAGAAAGTGGCCAAGAACAAATGAATGGAGACGAAAGAGAAACAGAATCAGGAAAGCCGAAGACAATCCCACGGCAGTCGTACAAATTGTGGCTACGGAGGTGCAGGTGGAGGACACCAACACTGCCTCCATTTAGCCTGGACCTCAGGAGGTGACAATGACAATGCCAAGGTGCTTTAGGTGCAGGAATTATCTGACAGTGCAAGTGATGATGATGATGATTTGGATGATTCTGGGTCAGGAGATGACAACAGGAGCAATTAGCTGAAAATCGACTCCCTTAAACTAAAACTACTACTCTGACTACAATGCAACAGTTGACTCCTTATCATCATCTCCAAGCCAGGGATAGAGATACCATAGATTTTCTCCATTTCGACAGAAAACTTTGGTACAAAACAAACAATGACACATATGGTAGTGTAGCAGCCAAAACAGCCAAGAATGATAGGGCATCGGAGAACAATGTACAAAGAGAGACTGGGGGTACCTTGCACAGGAAAGGTGAGTTGTTAGAAGAGCGAGATGGCGGCTGGATGATCATGGAGACAGCGAGTGACAAGGTAGAAGATGCCATTCAGAGACAGCAACAGGTGCACCTGAAACTCAAACTGGGAGACAACAGCTACACATATACAAGGTGGTTCACATTGAACAATGTGAAAGGTTTGGAAATCATCCTTGGGAAACACTTAGTCTGCGATATACGTGGAACATACTCTATCGATTACAAAACAAATCAAATGTGTGTAGCTCAAGGTGACATCTCACGGGATGCCAGAGAATAGGCAGCAGAAATTCATTAGCTTCATGGGCTTCAGCCACACAGCAATCCAGACCACAACACCATCAAAGGAGCAGCCTGGGCTATGCACAGTGAAACTTTTGACAACAAACAACCCCATCACATGGATCATCGAGTTTTGGCTACAGTATCCAAGGTCAGAGTGCAGTACGACGAGCCTGCATTGGAACAGCCCCCAGAGAGATTTCAATGCATGCTTCGCGACTTACGGAATAGTGGATCATGAACAGTGTGGACATTCGAGAGCACAGGTATAAACTGCAAATTAACATCGACATATCACTAGAAGATGACAACAATGCCCCATAACAACCTTCATACTGCTTGTTTCCAAAAGAAGACACAGAGTTACAAGGATAATTGCAGAAGGCCTTATGGAATGGCTTGAGAAAGTCAAGCAGCAGCCATTATGGCACACCGTTCGCATTCAGATCTAGAAAGGATGGTAGATTGCATATGTCCATCAATTATCGGGCAGTTAACCGCATAACCAGAAACAATCAATACCCATTACCTTACATTGATGAGCTTGTCTAAGTGCTGGGGTGTTAGAACTTCATCTCAAAGATAGATTTAGTCTCGGGTTATAATCAAATTTGAATAAGCACTGGCAATCATCAGAAGACTGCTTTCTGAAGTAAGTATGAGCTGTACAAGTGGACAGTGTATCCTTTTTGACTGGCCAAATCACCTAGTCAATTCATGTGAGTTTCAAAGAACCTGTTGGCATCCAATCCTGGGCTGAGTAAGTTCGTTGTTGATTATCTTGACAATGCATTGTTGAATAGTTCGACGAGACAGGAACACCTGGATCTTGTAGGGATTCTGCTGGACCTTTCGCAGGAAGCAGGCTGGGAACCGAATGGATCAAAATGCAACTGGTTTCATGATGAGATTGAATGTTGCAGTTTGCAGATAACCAAGATAGCATGCGTACATTGGATTCAAAGACGCGAGCAGTAACTGAATGGCCACGGCTGCGGAGCATCAGAGAAGTTGGTGGTGTTCTCGGTCCCATGTGTCATTACGGCGAGTATACAGGACACTATGCACATATCGCATTGCCATTATATTGGATGTGCAAAATGAGTCCCAAAGCACAATTGTGCAGCAACAACAGCGGGCCACAGCTCAACAGCGTGGGTACATCACGATTGGTTTGGAATGGGCAGGCAGAGGCATACATCGAAAAGTTGAACGATATCATTGGCAAGCCCCCTGTGCTGGTCTACCAGGGGAAGGGGGTGAGTATGTGCCATATTCTTATGCCAGCAAATATGCAGTCAGAGCAGTACTATCAAAGAAGCGACAAGATGGAGGGACCAGAGTCATTGCCATGTGGAGCTGCAATCTTTAGAGTGCAGAGATGCGATACCTTACATACAACAGGGAACTCCTAGCGATTCATGATGTTGTGGGGAACTGGCCCCACTGCCTCCATTTAGACAGAAATTTCATGGTCCATATGGACCATGCCTCCTTATGGCACATACTAACACAACCTTGACTCACAGTACAACAAATGGTGAACTTAGCAACTTTACAACATCATACATAGAACATCCGATTCAGCCCAGGTGCAAAATACCAGGCATCTGACACACCTACAAGACCGCCAGCCTTTAGGTTGGAATGCTATCAAGTCTTCCAGTGTTAACTCACTCAGTTGGTAGTGCAGGACTCGACAGACTGGGCACAAGAAGTTTCCACTGAAACGAAGGATGACAGCTGGAGTAAAGATATGGTACACATACTAGTGTCCAAGGATAGGCAACACTAACCAAAGGCATCCGCTCCGGCCACAGTAAACCAGTCATGGGCTTTCGGCCACCATTTCTCTCTAGACGATGGCCAGCATTACCACAACCTCCAGGAACAGGACCCTGAACGACACAAAGACGGGCCGTGTCAGTTCCTCCTTCCCATGCCCCTCACAGTCAGAATCATCAGAGAAGCAGATGACGCTGCAGTGGGAGGCCCTTTTGAAGTAACACAAACGTACATTACGGTGAGACTGCACTTCATCTGGCCAGGAATGTGGACACGAGTGCAAAACTGCACAAAATGCTGCGACATGTGCGCGCATGTTAATCAATGGGCTGGGAAAGTCGTGGGCTTCATACAACCACTACCAGTTGCACATGGCCTTTGGGAGTGCATGGAACTAGATTTCATTACTGATGTGCCTACATCTTTAAGAGGAAATGATCGCATTGTGACCTTGGAGGACCATTTCTGCAAATGAGCCCATTGGATGCCCCATACTAAGACCATCAACACCATGGAATTTGCAGAGTAAATTGTAGAGGCCCCATGTGACTTCATGGTGACCACGAATGGAGTATGACCGACAGAGACATGCACTTTACATCAAATTACTGAGCGGGAGGGAGGAAGAGATTACGGACTAATCTGCTCATGCCAAGGGCATTGCGCCGACAAACTGACGGGCTGTCGGAGATCCCGAATGAACAGGTCACACGGTATCTACAGGCTCTCACTATTCATTATAATGACCTGTTGGACACCATGCTTCCACTTGCAGAATATGCATATCACATGTCTACCACTCATCCACCAATTGAAGCCCATTCAAATTGGACCTTGGATACACACTATCTATTCCATTGGACATCTTGGTGGCCGAATGGCAGCATGACAAAATACGCAGCCTGGAAGGTGAGGTGTTTGTTGAACAATTGCAGGGCTGGTTACTGGACACCCAGAACCTCCTCCGTGAGGCACAGGACAGCCATACGAGGGAAGCAAGCAGGAGCCTAAGGCCATGCACCCTTGATGTGGGAGACCTCATGATGTTGAGTACTAAAGACCTGCCAATCACGTACGCAAACAAAGACCCTTCTGAGCGGAAGCTGCAACACCCATGGGCCGGACTCTTCAAGATCATTAAGTACTGTCGGCCAAATGCAGTGGAATTGGAATTACCGGCAGATATGATGCTCCACGATACAGAAACCATCAGCAGACTCAGGAAGTTCACTGCAGATCAATTGTGAGAGAAGCTTCCTCCTCCTCGCATCCAAACTGGGAGAGATAATGGTGGCAAGATTGGCTGTTCACATGTTGGAGAAGTGATTGCTTCGGATTTGTGGGTGCCAGGTGTCCAAGGTGGCCACATTTATCAAATCAAATGGGAAGGCTATGACGATGATGACCTTGGAACCAGCCACCAATCACTCACAAGCAAAGCAAATGCTTGATGACTACAAAAAGCAACACGGCTTTGGAGGAACGAAGGTGAAATGGAAAAGGAAAGACTAAGGCTGTGGAGTGGATGGCCATTCACTTTTTGGTTACACTTTGTTGTAGGGTCGATGACAAGTGCGTTTATTCTGTTGTTTTAGAGAAGTATTTGAAACTTTTTAGTCAGGTTGTAATGTGGAGAAAGAGGAAAGGTTAACATAAGGTGCGGCACCACGGCAAGCATGGGCCGGAAAGGTGAACATGCTTATCAATACAATCCAGTGGATCAGCAGAAGGATAGACATCGCTCGCTTAGACAGAGAATAATCCATTGTCACTGCGTACTACTACACTAGAACTTGATGCACTCTGACCCACACTCGAGGGGATGACCACTCCAACCCACATCATTACAGTGATGCAGACTTGCAAGTGAATCCAGTCGAGAAAGTGCCACAGATTGATATGAGAAGGGTCCGAAAAAGCCAAATGCTATTCAGTTGGGACAAGCCAAATTGGTATGATAGGAAATTTCAGCGGTTATTTTGAACGCTGAACGCCAGGAGGTTCTGGAGGAAGTAATGGGTTGTGGTCTCGAAATGCTGATCAGTTGACAGCCAAAACATTGGCTCACACTGTTCAGTTTGGGCATGGCAAAAACCGATCCTACAAGCAGAACTTCTCACACAAGGAAACAATGGGGGCTGAAGTAAGTGTGTGGTACAACATATATCATGAGGCTAGGCTAGAATGCAACTGCATTTATGGTCCGTTATGTACACAGCATTACGACATGTAATTGGAGCCTCACTACAATCATTTCCATGGGCAGTGGCACTCAATTACAACCTTCCATCATCAACAATGCAGTCAATTATTTGACCTTTATCTGCCTGGGTCATTTCCCACCAAAGTGATATCACCCATTACTGCTGAGTAACATATGTGCCTCTTCACCCAACTTCCAGCTATCAAACTTCATGTGATAGGCTAGACTATGAGCTAGCAGATGATATTGCCCGGTTTGGTGACAATAAGCGAATCCCACAACCTGTAACGGAGTTGTTCCCCAATGCAGAAACCCCAATCAATAATATAGTACAAGTTCAGTCTTTTCCGAAAAATCACTGGGACTCCCGTGCTCTGTTCGCTACCCCCCAACAATGACTACTTTGTAATTCTGTTGTGGATACTAACCTAGGTAAAACGAAACTCAACAACATTCTCAAATGAAGGCTAATTGCACCCAACCTGAATTTCAAAAACCCAGACCAGCTCTCTCAAAGCTTTGGGGACATGGGCATAATGGACGGACTTGTATGCAGATAGGAGGAGAGCTTCGTCAATATTGAAGGATATGCTACTATGATCTGGTATTGGAAGCCCTTTGCAGCAGTGCGATATATCCTAGGATATCCCCTGTTTAAGGACCAACTCTCATATGAGCTGGTCAATCAAATGGATTCAAATGCTGTATGTATACATGCTGAGATATAGACTGCAGATTGGTAGTTGCAAATGCTGGAAAGTTTCTTTGTATTGTGAGAGATTGTTTTTTGTCATATTGTCCATTATATTTGGGCGAGATAGAGTATCACAGAGAGCATGTCAGAGCATGTCAGAGAGAGCATATCAAGAGATCATGTCAGAGAGAGCATGTCACAGCGTGTCACAGATAAAATGTCAGAGAGAGTGCATCAGAGAGAACGTGTCAGAGAGAGCATGACAGAGGGCCTAAGAGTCAAATTGTCGGAGACGGTGTGTCAGCAAGAACATGTTGGAGAGTTCCAGAGTCACAATGTCAGAGAGAGCATGTCAGAGAGTGTGTCAGAGACGATCAGAATGGGATTGTCAGAGATTGCATGTCCAAGTTTCATTGTGTCAGAGCAGGTAGCAAGTCAAGAGTGTCAGAGCCAGTGTGGACAGGATTGCTCTAGATATTAGAAGTTCATTACTTGTTGCTATCACATTCTAGGAATGATTGACAGATGAATCAACAGTTGTGCTCTCTTGATACTCGGCAATGACAACACGATGCTGTCTACACTATGCGGTGACAAAACAGCTTTGCTGGTCCATGTCAGTATCAGTAACCGCATTGACGCAAAGAGATGATTGTTGACAATGAAAGGAGTAATACTAATTGTTCTTTTACTGAAATATCCAAATGGACCAAAAACCCACACCAATAGGTTCACATATGATGAATCCAGCGCAATGGTATTGCATGATCTGGAGGAGGCAGTGAAGAGTGGAATAGGGGTTCAGTGTGCAGATGGTCACACTGGTCACACATTTCCTTGAATTGCATCATTCCTTGCAGACTACCCAGAGCTGCGCAACATAAGAATGGTGAAAAATGGTTGGTGCCCTCAATGCGAGACATGCCTGGAATACATGCCAGGCTTTGCCCGCAGGGCCATGCACTGTCATCCCCAATGATATCTTCATTTGTCAACAACAGCCACAAAGGAGATGGGGCTGTGGAAGATTGCCACCTGACCAAATATCGCAAATTCCCTGTAAGGGCACGTACACCTACAATTGACCGGAGATGTATGATATGGTATACGGTTGCAAACGAGAGCGAGTGAGTATAGATGGAGAGTATAGTGGTAAGATAATCGATACTGACCTAAGGGTCGTAGAGACGACCTGTATACAATGGCGCTCACCCGGCCTCAGGTCACGTGTTGCTGTTACATTATCCCCTTCTCTAGGCGCAGACCTCCTGGACTGCCAAAGCCAGTATATAGGGGAAAAGAAGAAAAGGGAAAGAAGGAATGAAACAATCACTCAATGTACGCAATCGCACAACCCAGTAGTCCCACAACCGATCGGTAAAGCTCGGTGGCAATCTTTCGGCGGATTTGGCGTACGGGGAAACTCCACCTCCATTGGTAGGTGGTAAAACCCATGCCGATGCCATTTATACTGGGCCGAGATCCAATCAGAGGTTAAGAGAAGAGAAACAAGACTTCAAATGAAACGTCCAAACTGCTTGTGTGTTCTCTGTACCTCTACTCTCGAACTCCATACCTCTATTCCCCTCATCAATCAGGGTACTCTCTGTGAAATTCGGCCACCAGATCTCGGGGATTGCCAAGGTGGTCCGCCAGTTCCCAGCTCGTGCATATATGGTTGTAACCGGCCCATTGGTTGAGCCAATGCAGCTTGCGATAGCGTTACCCGGAGTCGAGTATTCAGTCGACTTCCTATTCCTGTGATTCATCGACTATCCCCAGATGTGGTTCTAATGATGGTTGTCCTCTAACTGGCGGTGGATAACGATCAAGAAGTGACACATGGAAAACGTTGTTCTTCCGCATTGTACTTGGCACGTCTACTTTGCAAGCATTCTTACTGATAATCTTACTTACTGTATATGGTCTTGTGCGTTTGTAATCGAGCTTCTTTGAAGGCCTAGATGTTTTCAAGTTCCTGGTCGATAGCCATACTTTGTCTCCAACTGCAATAGCCATCTCCTTCCAGCAGGCGTACTTTGTTTGCCGCTCCTGAGCCTCAATTATATTTTCCTGGAGAATTCAGTGAGTCTCTTCGATGGCTGTCATCCACAAGTCTGCCTGCACCTGTGATCTGTAACTGGGGTCCATGGGAGGCGTTAACTGCATCGTGGGGTGGTGATTGTAGTTCGCCCAGAATGGTGTCATCAGCGTGGAATGGTGCATGGAGTTGTTGGACGCAAATTCCGCCAGCGGTAACAATTTGACCCAGTTGCCCTCCTCGTAGTTGCAAAAGGCCCGGAGGTACTGCTCCATCGTTTGATTCTGCCGCACAGTTTGACCATCTGTCTGCAAGTGGAAAGCGGTTGAAAGTCGGTGATTGTGGCGGAGGTATGAGCAAACTCTGTGCCAAAATCGACTGGTAAACTCCTTGCCGTGATTAGTGGTGGTATTGGCTGGTACACTGCGTTAGCAGATCACGTGTTCGAAAAACATTCGTGCTAGGTCTGGGGAGTCAATATCCTTTCTGCAGGGGAGGTAAGTTGCCATTTTGGTCAAACGGTCGACAATTACCAGGATCCCGGTGTATTCCGACGCCGTTGACTCTTGCAAGTCGGTAACGAAGTCCATGGTCAGTACCTCCCAGGGACGAGAAGGCGCTGGCAGTGGCATGTTGAGTCCATAGCGTGCGTGCCGCGGTGCTTGGACTTGGTGGCACAACTCCCAGCCGACAACATACTTCCGTATCTCTGACTCCATCACAGGCCAATGAAATCTCGTGATATGAGTACAGCAGTCTTCAGGGCTCGGAAGTGACCGGATTTAGGGTTGTCGTGGAAAAGGCTGGTCACTCTACTGCGGAGTACCGCGGGTACGCATATCCTCCTCTCATAGGTCAGAGCTCTGTCGATTGACCTCCATTGACTAAAATCTGTGGTTGAGACATTGACCAAGGTTGGCCGTATTTTTGTGTCTAAGAAGTCGGTCTCCTTGGCTGTCTTGATTTCCAGTAGAAGGTCACAATATGATTGGGTGATGGTGGTCGCTGCTGAGGTGGCCAGGAACCTTGCCGTCATATTCTCATAGCCGATCACATAGTCGGGTCTTCATGATGGTCCATCCGCTGGATTCTTCTTGCCCTCCAGGTGATCGATAACGATGTCGTATGAAGAGAGGATCTCCGCCCATCTAGCCTGTCACCGGGAGAGCACTTTTGACGTTTGGAAATATTCGAGGTTCTTATGGTCGCATTGTATGATGGCCTTAGGATTCGCTCCCTCGAGGTAGTGATGCCATTGCTTCATAGTCTCCACGATGGCCAGGAGCTCCTGATCGTACATGTCGTAGTCCTGCTCAGCACCTGAGCATTTTTGAGAGTAGAAGTCGGCTAGTCTGAGAATCCTGAAACAGTCGTACTGGTTGAGAATGCTGGTTTTGGCAAACCCCCTTGCATCGGTCTGAAGAATACTCGGCTCAGCTGGTTTGAAATGCTTGAGGATGGGTGCATCGGTGAAGGCTAATTTTAACTTCCGGAACGCGGGTTCGGCATCCCCAGTCCATTCCCATTTAACCTGTTTAGACTTCCTGCAGTTCTGTGCTTTCTGTAGTAGGTCTGATATCAGTGTTATTACCATTGCATATTTCCAGATGAACCACTGGTATAAGTTCGTGAATCCAAGAAGCACCTGAACATCCCGGCCGAACTCCAGATTCGACCAGTCCACAATCATTGATATGCGGTCCGATTCCATGGCAATCCCATCGGGGCTAATGACATATCCGAGAAAGCCCACCTCCGAGACTCCAAAACTACACTGTTTGGCTTTGCCGTGGAGACCAAATTCTCGTAGTCGTTCCGGCACTTTTCGTACCTGCTCTTCGTGCTCCTCCACGTTGGTCCAGTAGATCAGTATATCATCAAGGTAGCATACAGCGAAGTTGTCAACGTAAGGCTATAAGAAATCGTCGGTATAGGCCTGGAAAGCTGCTGGTGCGTTAGTCATCCCGAATGTTATGACTCAGTGCTTGAACTGCCCATACCCAGTGCGGAACGTAATCATGTACTCATCGACTTCCTTGATTCGGATAAGGTGATAGGCGTTCCTGAGGTCTAGTTTTACGAGGATCCAGGCTCCTCACAATCTGTCAAGCATCTCCGAGCTCAGTGGGACAGGAGATCTGTTCTACACAGTGGCTTTATTGAGAGCTCGGTAGTCCACACAGAGCCGCAGTCCGCCGTCATTCTTCTTTGCAAACAAGATCGGTGCTGCCGCAGGCAATGATGACTACTGAATGAATACATTGGCCAGGTTTGTTTCGAAGTAGGCCTCGAGGGTTTTCAACTTGACTTCGGAAAGGTTGTAGATTCCGCCATATGGTAAATTGAAGACCGTTTCCAGATAGATTGCGTGGTCAATTGGTCGGTGCAGTGCGAGAATCTCTGCCATATTGTTGCTGAACACGTCCACATAGTCCTTGTATCTCATGGGAATACGACCTCCATCATCAGTATGTACAGTACCGGATCTAGCATCTGTAGGTTAGCATCTATCTCCGACTTGGGATTCGCGAAGATGGTAGGAAAGGAAAACCAGGGAGCTGCAGATCAAGCGGTTCCCCCAGGAACGAGCCAAACCCCTCCAGTCCAACAACATCACATCGTGACTCAGCCAGCCGGTAGCAGTCATTCAAGTATACCTGAGTGAGGTTCCTCTTCTGCCGCAACTACCGCCGCTGCTCCCTGCTTGCTCGTCCAGCTCTTTGGGTTGATAGTCTCAATCTCACCTGGATCTTTCAAAGTGGTGACCTCCATAGTCGCTCCCAGCAGTCCACTGCAATCCCCAATTCGTAGGGCAAATGTTTCGATGGTCTCGTCGCTACCTAAGAGATTGTCGAATGCGGTTGCTCCGTGTATTTCAATATCTGGAGTAGGACTGTCCTCACCACTCTCCCTTGGTTTTCCATCTGGATTCACAGGGATCTGTGACGTCGAGTTGATCGTCAGCATACTCACACCAATGTTTGGCAGCGAGACGTTAGTACTTTCATCATCCCGATCTTCGTACCAATCCACTAACATACCTCATCTGGGTGCCTCCCCGGAGCCACTTGGGGCTCTGAATGAAGTAAATCGGGCGGTAGCCCGGTCGATCTCCAGCTTCCCGGTTGTAAACCATTGTAATCCCAGTGCGAGATTGAATCCCCTCATTGCGATAACCAGCTGCTCTGGTTCATGGACTGGGGCTAAATGATCCGAATAATGGACCATAATCACCGTCTTGCAGCACTCCCTTGCATGCACGATCACCTGACCGTCAAGGCCGTGAGTTGTGATGTGCGCTGCTTGGTGTGGTAGTCCGAGTATATTGAGAAGTTGTGGAGCTATAAAGATGCTTGTAGCGCGGCAATCGCTGAGTGCTCGTATTCTTTGCAATTCTCTGTGTGGATCTCGTATCTGGACTTTGTGGACAGCGTGCGATGAATCCGGTCTTCTTGTTCCACACAAATATTGACTTAACATGAGAGCTTTCGGGCTGTCAAAGACAACCCACAGCCTTAGTGAAATCCGATGCGGTTGAATTTCCTCTAAGGTTGCTCTCAACACCCTCATACACAATGACTGCAATCCAACCTCCGGTTCATCCATTCTCTCCCGCCGAGCTAGATACCGAGAGAGGTAAGCTAGTTTTTTGATTGTTGTCTATTGAAGGAGCGCTGGCGTTTGGTTTGTGTTCCATCTCCTGGAGGAGCAAGGATATCTGGGATGATAGCGGGTGTATATTTCGGGCACCGGAATGTTTCATGTGTCAGTGAACTGCAGTGTATGCATTTTCCTTCCGACTTCCGAGTTTCATAGAGCTCTGGCGAGACCGGAAGCGCAGGAGTGCGTTTATCATCCGTGTCTGACTTTGACATGTCGGGCATCAGTGCATCGGCCGGCTTGGATATGGATGGTCGGAAGTTGTGTTTTTTGCTGCCTTGTTGAGATGATTCTCCTGACTCCGATTGCTGTTGATGTGGCTACTGCGGTTGAGGCTTTTGGCCGTCCGGCTTGACTTCTGAATGGGCGGCGCGGTCAAAAAGGTCTTGCATGCTGTCAGATCATCCGTTCTTTGGGGTCAACGGCTTGATCTTGGACTTAAGTCCTGGTTGTAGTCCGCTGCAAGCGATTTCGTAAAGGTTCATGTTATCCTGTGGGAGCCATCCCGCTGTTCTCCATTTTGCCTTGATTCGATTGGCGTAGACTCTCACCGGTTCATTCGCTCCTTGGAGGAAGTCTGTCAGACATTTCATTGCCGCATTGAGTTTTCATTCCTTGTTGCGATGCATCTTTTGCATTTCTTCTGAGAACGCCTCGAAGTCTTCCAGACAGGGATCTGAGTCTCCCCATAAGTCTCAAAGCCACTCAACCGGATCGGTCATCTGTGTCTGTCTCTGTGCCGGGTCCGGTTGATTGTTCCATGTACAGAGAAGGCTCCCTGCATAATTGACTGTATCGGGATCGCGATGCAGGAATGGGTGCGTGTGGGATTGGAAGTTAGATTGTAACATGTCGAAGAAGGTATCAAGCTCCATTGCTGCGCTGCAGTACTGTTCTGGATGGGTCGTAACGAAGATTTTTGTTTCCGTTGCGTCTGGTCAAATAGACTCTCTGCGGTATTCCCGGTTGGCGTCCATCAGCTCGGGGTTTTGCAGACATAGTTGAGTATTCTGTTGAATGGCATTGTTGAGCATTTGTCGTTGTTCCTCCATCATCTTTCGCATAGATGCTATCTCTGATTGCGTGGTAGGCTTGGGCTCGCTGGGGTTGTCGCCCAAGACGTCGCTCAGGTTGTCACCCAGGCCGTCGCTCAGGTCATCTTCAATGTCGGCAGTGTTTCGTTCGTCGTCGTGATCATTCTCATTGCAGATTGCATCCTCCGGAAGTGCGGGGGCTCCTTAGGTGAGAATAGCGGTTACTCGGCCCAGAGGTGATTGCATGTTTTCCATGCTCAAAGATTTACTAGCCATGGACAATTGATCTCTGGCAGCTTTCTTAAGAGGCCTAGTAGACGATCAACAGTATAATTGACGTGCAAGCTGTTCGTTTCCTGTCGATCGTGTCGTTCATTGACAAAAGGGGTAAAACTCGTATATCCTCGTGAGCGAAGCGTATCCGATAACTGACAATTGAGTATAGTGTAACAGCACGTACAGTCGCGTCCGATAAGACTTGGCACGGTGATACAAAGTCGCGACTTCACTTCTGTCGATAGCTACATGGCACCCAACAACGACCACAGACAAGCGAGAGAAGACAAGAACACAGAGATC
>Ga0307512_10000021_pt1 | contig 155283 bp, 166 predicted proteins | sample 14_EM_MG_FD_200267 | JGI IMG/M metagenome (GOLD analysis project Ga0307512, IMG submission 200267) | Populus trichocarpa ectomycorrhiza microbial communities from riparian zone in the Pacific Northwest, United States - 14_EM | ecosystem: Host-associated > Plants > Roots > Unclassified... | reverse complement strand
AAACGGGTTAGCTTGTTTCTCACCATTATTTTCAGCAAACTGCCAACCAAACGTACCAAGTTATCGAGCTCAATGGTGGTAACGCCCTGGTACACTCCTGAGATGACTTTCTGTGTAATGGAAGCGGCGTCAACATGCTCACTATCGAGCCCATAACAAAGGCGAGAAACTCGAGCAGTGATTTTGTCGAATTGGACGCGCTCCTTACGCCCGTCTGCACACTAGTCAGTAAATGCCTCCGAGTAACATCAAAAGAGCATAACTGGGTATCTTGGGGGGAAAAACACAGTATAAGACATGAGTGTGCACATACCTCGCTTTAACACATACATAGCTGCTGTATGTTGTGGGACGGTGCGGATGAAAAAAGCGTGTAGAGTAGTAGGGTACGGATTGCAAGTTGCTAAACGATTGCTTGCTCAATCGAAGCTATACAGAATGAAGACAAACAAACAATGATGCAAGCAACAAGTGTTCGTGGATGGAGGGGAAGTGGGATGGAGAGAGGATAGAAAAGGGATAGAGAGGAGGAGAGGAGGGGAGCCAGACATCGTGTTTGGGAGGACTTTTCACGCGTCAGCTTGGCGCTAAACAACATGGGTTAGGGGCAGATTCGGATCTACCTCGAGTCCTGACGGCGTTTCTCAGCTTCAACTGGACAGATTGATAATCAACGCGCCCCACTTCGCGCTCATTTCCGAAGACTCATTGAACACGGAGTCGGAAGAAGGAAGATACCAAGTAGCCAGAAGTTTCCATGTCCAGTGGAATAATAAGGCAATGTAATTCATTATCACGTGGATGCGCGTTTCGTATCGATAGACTTGCGAGTACTGTTTCGCAGTCTTGGAGTGTGGTACCTTATCCCTATCCGTTCTTACGCCAGTAGAGGCCAGACTGACAACAAGCAGTACAACAACAATGCAACAGATACCAGATCGACTAAATCTAGAACACAATTGTGAAATGGATGTTTCACTGAGTCACTCCCTCGCTCGATAGAATTGAACCCTATTTATTCATAAAAACCAGGAACCAAGAAACGCAATGCCAGACAAGAACCGAAAGAAAACTACATAAGGAAAGCAAGTATAAACTCTGTACATACTATAAAAAGACGCCGTTTTACCCGTATATCAAGCTACTAGTTGTACTCGCTGCTGGGCCGCTCATTCCCAAGTAAAAATTTAGGTAGCTTAAGAAAACACCTGTCGAGCAAGCAAAGGATATTCAGTTTAAGCCTTGCTTTTTTTCTTATCCTTCTTATCCTTCTTGTATTTCTTGGACTTCTTCTCCACTTCTGCGTCATCGTTGTCATCCCTCCGCCTCTTCTTACTCGTGGTCTCTGGCTCCACCTCTTTCTTACTCTTCTCTTTTTTATCCTTCTTCTCTTTCTTCTCTTTTTTCTCTTTCTTTTCCTTCTTCTCCTTCTTCTCCTTCTCTTTCTTGCTCTTCTTGGTGGTCTCGTCATCTGAAACTTCGTCATCATCCTGATCGGCAGGGACCACAATGTCACCCAACACAGCATCCATAGCAGATTTCTATGAATGTCAATTGCAATGTTCACCCAAAAACAGATGAGGAAGCGTACCATGGCATCCTGGTTTTTCGTAGGTGCAGTACCATTGGCATAGAAGTCTAAACGCTCCTCAACCTGGTTCCTTAGGACTTCTCCAAACTTGGTAGTGGGGTTCTCGGAAAAAGCATCGATTCTGGATGCAATAGAACATTTGTTTGCCAAGAATCTGGAAATGCGGCCCTTGTTCTTCGCGCCGGCCCTTCCAATAAAAGAGGAGTGGTAGATGAGACCGTACTTAGGAGTGTTGCCTTTAGTTTTGAGCGCACGGAAAAGCGCCTTCTCAGCACCAAGAATCTGGACGGTAGAAGCAGGGTACTTGGATAAATTCGTCAAGGAACCGGCGTGAGAAATGAGACGAGCTGCGACGACTTCACCGATGAGCTTGCCCAAGTTAGGGGCGACGATAGACATCTTGTCGGTCAAGTACTCATAGATCTGTTTGCGGAAGTCGGCGAGCGAAACAACCTTAGTGGAGAAGGTAATGATATTGTCCATATCGGCTTCAGAGATGTCTTGACCCATGGACATCTTAGCGGCATCAATAATGCTCTGCGACAGTTCTTGATCGTCATTGACATAGGTGGCTAGCTCATGGAGTTGCTCGTTGCTAAGATTCTTCTTGTCCTTGATGTAGGTGACCAACTTGCAATAGGTGTAGTTATCTGAGACAATCTTGATGAGTTCCGGGAAATGCCATCCGTACCATTCACTTTTGATAGGTTAGCATAAAGTGAATTGCATAGTCAGAGTGATTGAACGCCTACCGAACGCGCATACAGAAAGTGTTAATATCTTTGTCCATCAAATCCAGCAGCGCGATAGACTGAATGATGTGGTTGTCGTTCTTCTGAACTGAGAACTTTACTTTCGCACGGGAGTATGCGTGTCCCAACCCCAGCTGCGCTCGGCCCATATCGCCAGGCTGTAGCTGCTTCAACAGCTTGTCCCCATGCAGACGCAGTCCACGGAGTAGGTCCTGCACAACCTCATTCGTTTCACAGTCGACACCGGGAATAGAGGCCTTGATAGAAGAGGCCAAGAACTTGTCGGCAACACCAAGAACAACTTTCTTCTTCTTTCCGCCCTTGGGAAGATTGACCTCGAGGAGCGCTAAAAGGTGAGAACTTGCGATACCCTCGGAGACGTCATTTGCATTCTCAAGAGCTTGAGCGGCACCCCTAGATATTGGAGATTAGCCGGGGCGCAGGAAGTTGGAATCGATTCTGCTGGATGGAAGAACGGACTGGAAAGGCGCAAAAGAGACCAGCTTGACCATCTTTCCGAACTTTCCCAGGTCGGAGGCTGCGTCCTGGACTTCCTTCAGACGATTGCCAATGGTGTCGGGTTGCTGGACGACTTGATACAGGCCGTAGCCAACCGGGGCCTCCTGGAGAAGATAATCGACAGCCGACATTTGGTGGACGTTGGCGGCGAAGACTGTCGGGAGAGGATATTTACGAAGTGTATTGGTTGGTTGGATATATGATCGCGACGCGAAGAAAGAGAGGCTGACCGAGAGGAAAATTTCGGTGGTTTTACGCTAGGCCACAAGAAGTTAGTGGATGATAATGCGGCGGAAAAGTCCCACCTCAATTCAGTTGCATGAGGGAGGTCACCATCATTACGGCTACTCTCCACCTAATAATTATCAATACAACCCTTCTTCATCTCATCACTACCCCAAGATGTCAGCCACATCTCTTCTAAATCCCAAGGCGGAATCCCTTCGAAGAGGAGAGGCGCTAAGAGTCAACATCGCTGCTGGCGAAGGTATGCATGGCCGCTGCACGGATCTAGTCTATTAATTCGGTATCAAACAAGTCCCTGATAATTTTCTGCAGGCTTACAGGATGTCCTCAAATCGAATCTTGGCCCCTCTGGAACTTTAAAGATGCTGGTGGATGGCTCTGGGCAGATCACATTGACGAAGGACGGGCAGAAGTTGTTGCGAGAGATGACAATTCAGAACCCCACAGGTAGCTACATCCATCTCATTTGTCCAAATGTTTTTAGCATATTGGTCCTTAAAGAACCTCGCTGATGTTTCTCCGAAGCTGTAATGATTGCTAGAGCAGGTACGAAATATGAAATCTAGGGTGGGGTATAGTGGGGTGTCGAATACTGACGATAGTAGCAACTGCTCTGGACGACATTGCTGGAGATGGTACAACGAGTGTGGTTTTGTTGGTTGGAGAGCTTTTAAAGCAGGCAAAACGATATATTGAAGAAGGACTCCACCCCCGAGTCATCACTGAAGGTTTTGAGCTCGCCAAAGTGGAAGCACTTAAGGTACGGCCCCGGGCAATACATACCACCGGAGTACTATTCTAACAGCTTCAGTTTCTTGACGGTTTCAAAATAAACAAAGAACCTGATCGCGAACTCCTCCTTTGCGTTGCTCGTACTTCGCTCTCCACCAAGCTTGATAAGACGCTTGCAGAATCGCTTACACCGTCCATTGTCGACGCCGTCCTAGCCATCTACCACCCACCTAACAAACCCGACCTACACATGATTGAGATTATGAAGATGCAGCACCGAACCGCGTCAGAAACAAAACTGATCCGTGGACTTGCCCTCGATCACGGCGCCCGCCATCCGGACATGCCCCGACGAGTAGAAAACGCGTACATTCTCACATTAAACGTTTCTCTGGAGTTCGAAAAGACCGAGGTCAACTCTGGATTTTTCTACTCTTCCGCCGAACAGAGGGATAAATTGGTCGAAAGCGAGCGGAGATTCGTGGACGAGAAGCTGAGGAAAATTGTGGAGCTGAAAAAGCAAGTGTGTGGAGACGATCCTAAAAAAGGCTTTGTCGTCATCAACCAAAAGGGGATTGATCCGCTGAGTTTGGATGTGTTGGCGAAGAACGGCATCTTTGCTCTGCGGCGGGCGAAGAGAAGAAACATGGAACGGCTGCAGTTAGTTTGTGGCGGTGTATCTCAGAATTCTGTTGACGACCTAACACCCGAGGTTTTGGGTTGGGCCGGAGATGTTTACGAGCACACCCTCGGAGAGGAGAAGTATACCTTTATTGTAAGTTATGCTCATTGCCAATCTTCTGAACCGCCTCTAAGCATCTCTCCAGGAAGATGTCAAGGACCCCAAATCTGTCACCATCCTGATCAAGGGCCCGAATGCCCACACTATCACTCAGATCCAGGATGCTGTGCGCGACGGCCTTAGGAGTGTCTACAACATGATTGTCGATCAATCAGTTGTCCCTGGCGCTGGAGCATTCCAAGTTGCCTGCCACGCACACCTTACCGGGGAATCTGTACGTAAGTCGATCAAGGGCAAAGCAAAGATGGGAGTACAGGCCTTTGCCGATGCTATGCTTGTTATCCCCAAGACTTTGGCTGCAAACGGTGGTTTCGATATCCAGGACTCTTGTACATTCCCCTTCAAATCACCTCTTATGATAAATAACTAATGATATTGCGCCAGTGGCTGCCCTTCAGGATGAGTATGCCGAAGGAAACGTTGTGGGGATCGATCTGACCACCGGTGAACCCATGGACCCTGTCTCCGAGGGTGTTTATGATTCTTTTAGGGTGCTCAGGAACTCGATTGCTAGCGCCTCAGGTATTGCCAGCAATTTGTTACTTTGCGACGAGCTGTTGAAGGCAAGACAGATGAGTGCCAAGGCCCCTGGTGTTGTCGACGAGTAGACATGTTGTACACGCTGTGGTTGAGGATCTTACAAGAATGGATTATGGAGTAATAGATTCTTCAGCCAACCAATATAACGAATTCTACTGTTATGCATTATGATATCACAAATAATTTTTGCACTAAAGGGTATCGTGCAGCGAATTATCCACCGATAGCCGGACTCAGGAAACAAGGACAGCTACTCCAATTTCCACAGATCATTTACAGCACAGAAATGGAAGAGAAGAGACGAGTTGAAGCCACAGTTCTCAATGTGAAAATGAAAGACAGAATCCCAGTTTCAACTCGCCCGACGCCTCAGAACTCCAGAAGTGAAATCCCTAAGGTACTTAGTGTAAACATTCTTAAAGAGCGGACGCCCCTCCATCCCCTCTCCATCTCAACCCTCCGGCACCTCCAGACATTATTTCGTTCTCTGGTTCATCGACCACTCGTAAACGAAACAACAAAGAAATGAACTTTTCCACTCTCTCCCTCGCCAAAACAGATACAATTTTGGTATGACACGCCGTTGCCGGGGATGATATTGTTGTGACAAGATGCGATTAGACAGCATCAATATCGATGTCGCCAGCTTCAACGTCGAACTCAAAGTTGCATTCGTCGGCGCCCTCGTGACCTATAGTGGGAGTGTTAGTGAATATTCATAGTAAGATAGTCAATGCTGATCCGCATCATGATGGTATTGTCTACGGGCAAGAATACGAACGCCACGAAGTCCAGCCAGACAAAAAGTTTCGCAATAACTGCCTTCGTAACGCTGCAGACAAACCAAAGCATCGCAAAGCTTTGAGAGATGGACAAACCGTAAGTATCTGTCTCGTTGATCTTTGCATTCTCCGGAAGTTCGCCGTATGCCTTAAGGTTACGGGCCTCGTCGGCGGTGTACTTCAGGATTACATCTCCCTTCTCATCCTGGTAGTCGCGCAGGGAGAGCAGGATGATGTCTCCTTGGTTGATCCAGACCTTTTTCCGCAGCTTGCCGCGGATATGTGCGAGGCGTTTTTCGCCGTCGAAACACATAGCCTCGAGGCGTCCGTTCCCAAGCATTTTCACAACTTGTGCGTATTCTGCGTGTTATATCGTTAGCTCACCCTAGCTATAGTGCCGGAAAAAGGCTTCGTTGTGATAATGATGGATGGCGATGGCGATGGCGACGGGCGCAATAAAAGGCAGGTTAGAATATGGATGGCAACAAACCTTGGCCGTCTTCTTTGAAGGTCAACTCTCGCTTCTCATTGTCATTCTCGTTTTTTCCGCGACGCCTGTTCTTTCCTCCCTATATTCATGAAAAACATAGGGTTAGCCATATTGTATCGGCGCTGCGGGAAGGTGGCCGCCCGCTAAAATATCTCGGCGGTGCCTGATGCCCCCGAAGCGGGGGCGGGGTAGCACGCAAAGCGGTTATTCGTACCTTTCCCTTATTCTTAGGCATGATGAAAGAAGTTTCTGGTATATGTGGAGGTTCGGTTTATGAGGAGCTTTTTCGAAGCTCTGTTGCGCGAGGTAGGCGAGATGGAACTGATTGCTTGTGGGTTGCTCCACGAATGTGTGAGTGTTTGACATGGTGCAGCGCCGGTAAATTCATGAATTTATACTTTTTAGGGTCTAGGGCTTAGGCTTTGAATTTGGCCCCGCTGTGTAACACTCACTTATTTTCAATGACTGCAATTGTTCCACCCCGCGAAACCTCGAAATAAAGCTTCCATTCAACCCCTCCTTTCTTGAACCGCGACAGCGACGACAAGATGAGCTCCAAGAAGAACAAGCCCGCAGCTGGTGGGAACAAGAAACGGGAAGACCAGCAGCGGGAAAATATCTTGCAAGCGGTTGTAAGTTCGGTTCTTTCGCCGAGGGAGATTCCACATCTGACTCAATACCCGTGCAACAAAAAGGTTCTCACAGATTCATATCAAACCAGATTCCGGCCGCTCACTCTGGAAACAGCAAGAGTTCGTCTGTTCCAGAAGAAATCCCTCCACCGCCCTATGCTAAATCTCGTCGTCTTCGTTGCTGTGACAGTGTCTCCTCCCGCTCGCAAACGTCCCGCTGATCGATTATACCCTTGAATTCCTTTCCCTCGCTGGTGTAGAAGACGTTTTCATCTTCGCCTCAGCGCACGCCGACAAGATCGAGGAATACATTCGTAATTCAAAGTGGAATATGCCCTCGTCACCGTTCACAAAGTGCCAGATTGTCATGTCGCCCTCGAGTTTGTCTGTCGGCGACGCCATGAGGGAACTCGACGGCAAGAGCATGATCACGACCGACTTTCTGCTGGTGAACGGCGACTTTGTCAGCAATTTGCCTCTTGAGGGAGTATTACAGACCCACCGAGATAGGAGAACAAAGGATAAGAACGCCATTATGACAATGATTTTAAGAGAGGCCGGCTTTGAACACCGAACAAAGGCACGAGGAGAGTCCGGCGTTTTTGTTATAGATGAAGCGTCTCATCGTTGTGTGCACTACGAAGAGATGCGACCCAGTGACGAGGGCACAATCCTTCTTCCCTCCGAACTCAGGAAACAGCACCCGCAACTCCGAATCCGTGCCGATCTTATCGATTGTCAGGTTGATATCTGCTCACCCGATGTTCCGGCGCTCTTCACCGAGAACTTTGATTACCAGCATATCCGTCGCCATTTCTTACACGGAATCTTGACGGATTATGAACTCTATGGAAAGACGATACATACTCACATTGTGTCCGAGGGCTACGCTGCTAGAGTTAGGAGTCTACAAACATATGATGCCGTAAGCAGGGACATTATTGGACGATGGACTTTCCCTTTGGTTCCCGACAATAACCTCGGACCTGACCAGAACTACACCATAGAGCGTGGAAATATCTATAAAGAGGAAGATATAACGTTGGCCAGAAGCTGCTTAGTGAAGAGAAATACGATCCTAGGGCGAGGGGTCAGCATAGGCGAGGGATCAGTCGTGGGGAATAGCGCCATCGGAGCCGGATGTAGGATCGGAAAGAATGTGGTGCTAGATAGGGCATACATATGGGACAATGTGGTAATCGGTGATGGATGCAAGATTCAGAATTCCATCATTGCCAGCGGCGCAGTACTAGGTGAAGTCTGTCTTATAAGGGGCTCGATCGTTTCATTCGGCGTTAGAGTCTCTCAAGGAGCAGAGTTGGGCCCTTCGAGCAAAATCTCAAGTTACAACCGGAGGAAAACCCGGTTAGCCTCGGAAAATACTGAGGAGGCAATCTCGGGAAGCGAATATGACGGCTCAGACTCTGAATCGGAGGACGAACAAACTTCTGCGGAGCAAGATGGACTCGGTATATTTTACAGTCCACAAGAATCTAGCCTGCATCACTGACCTAGATTTCTAGCTTACTCGGTTCAACATCTCAGTTTCTCCGATTCCGATATCTCTACGGTTCCAGGTGAAGATTCCGACTCAGACTCCGATTCTTCGGATGGTGGAATCATCCCTCGTGTCAGTAAAAACGGCCGCTCAGACTCCACCACCTCGTTCGAAGATGGTGATGAGTCGTGGCACCGCGAAGCATCAACGTCATTGCTCAACGCTATGGAGAATGACCACCCGACGGAGGTGGCTAACCTTGAACTCAACGGCTTACGAATGACGGCCAACGCCGGTTTCCATCAGGTCCGCCGCGCAGTAGTCACAGCTCTTGTCACTCGCATCGAGCAAGTCGTAGCCAAAGACACGATAAGCACTGGAGTAGCCTCAGCTAAGGTCTTGAAGCGCTGGGAAAGCACATTCAAAAGATGTGTTTTTGAGAGAAAAGACCAGGTTGACTTCTTATTGCTCCTACAGAAGGAATGCTGCAGTAGAGCAAGTGGCGGTGCGCTGTTGCTCAACATTGTGCAGGTACTAAACAACACGTTGGAATTGGTTATGGAGGAAGCCGTTAATAATTGGTGGCTTGATGAGAGAAGTAGCACGGACGAAAAGATGCTGGCTGTGAGGAAGCCTACTGAAGCGTTTGTGAAATGGCTCGCGGAGGCGGAGAGTGAGAGTGAGAGCGAGGACGAGGAGGAGGAGGAAGAGGAGGATAGCGATGATAGCGATGAAGAGTAGAAACTAGAAAATTTGGGGCAACGGGATTAGATTTGATGGCATTTCTTTTGTATGGCATGGAGTCACGGTTGTTTAGTTTTTTAAAACATGAGCGAGGCGCCGTCTGGAGTCTAGAGTAAATGTTGTGTGTTACCATAGAGGCGTACTCTGGCCTCTAGCAGGCTTTTACACACGCATGGAGGCAGCTCGACAGCTAGGAGATCTTGTGCGGCTATTGAATTCGCTTAGACACTACCTAGGCACTCGACTACAATTGAATTGCGGCTGAGTTTGCGAGGCAACGAGAACGAGGTACGAGTGGCTACCCTGCGGTCTGGGCACGAGACAAATCTCGACGGATGATTTTAACTACTGTTCAGAGGCTCTGAAATCCCGCATTCGACGAAAGGCCCATGGCTCAATTGTAATACTGAAAAAGGAACAAGAGTAGACCTTTGGATATGCCCCTACAATGGTAATATATATATACTTCAAAAAGCTACAACACATCAAACCTTTGGTCTTTTCTCTTATTGGCTGATTGAACCTCAAACAAACGTTCTGCGGCCGCTTACTGACGATTTTAGTGTTTGTAAGTGTTTATGGCACATGTCACCACTATGTGGGATAAGCAAGGTGGAGGATTCAGTTCTTGGATTGCTCACATTTCAGAATAGATTCGAGACAGTAACGTACCGTATAGAATGCAATTGAGCGCCTCTCAGTCAGTTTTTAAGACAACACCCCAAACACTGTTATCTAACCCCGCACTCAATGATGCAGAATCAAGGCCGTTATTTAAAACCGTACCGGTACCAAGTCAGAGCAAGCAACGGAGATCAAATACGGGCATCTCTGGATCATATTAAAACGCCCCAAGGCGGAAGTGTATCAAGAACCAAATATATCAGGGCCTGGCTATATCCCAAGGCGCACAAAATCAATTATTTCTTTCTGCCCAGCGCATAATGATCACCACTCGTCCTTGCAGGTTATCTGCCCTTCTTTTGGAAACCCGGGTGATGCTTGACTGCAATACTGTACTTGGTACTGGGGTTTTTAAGTATAAACAGCATAAGCCACTGCCATATATCTTGACCGGTGATGCGGTAGGAAGGTACTTCATTCTGGCCAACCACAACACGCAACATGGTTCAGGCGAACTGCCGAGTATTTCCATCGTGGGTGTCACTTTTTCAATTAATGACACATCCTTACGTTTGATACCGACATTTATTTGTCAATCACCAAAGTGCATGTCTTGCAACAAGGGACCGTTACGGCGTGAGATAGCCAGCTGCGCCCCAATTACTAAGTCCGGACCATGCAACAAGTGGCCAAAAACTGTTGCCGCAGTCGAAATTGCTTCTAAACAACAGCAATATTCATTGCTCTAGTAGCCGGTCTTGTATTGGGCTTGAGGCGAAGGTTGGTTGCCTAAATCTCTGTTCATAAGAACAAAGCTTAGGGTGCATTTAGGTCGAATGATTTGGTCGATATTGTTTCAGACAACTGCAATTTAGTTAGGCAAGTTGTATTTGTGCTGGTGGGAATTTATTTCTACCATACAGCCCAGATATTGAGTGGGGGTATTGGAATAGTTGGGCCAGTGGTATGTAAGGGACCGGTTGCAAAACTGATTCGGTTTGGTTGCAACCAAGCGTGTGTGCGACTGCCCGCCTGCCGCGTTGTGCGGTCTTTGGTCCCGTTCCAACTCCTTTGAATTCCAGCTGAACATCAAACGCACCCCTCCGGGTTCGGTGTGAGTCACACTGCGGAGAGAGCATGAACTCCAAGGTACAAATGGAATGTGGCAAGCGCATGCAGATTGAAACAACGCATACGAGATCGATGGTTTTGGGCATTTAAGCGCTCTAAACTTGATACCTAAAAAAATGCCAACGTGCAGTATCAACGAACCCTAACCCAATCTCATGATACGGCTAGTGTGGCGCGCTTACAATGACTCGACGAGTAGGCGCCAAACACCTCGCCGGATAGAATGGGCCGTGCCGCCATAGCCTCGTCAGTGGAATGTTAAATGGTAAATCTTAGCTGAGTTGTGAACTGCGTTGTCAGTAAAACTCTGCTGCCTAGGACCAGCAGCCAATGGACTTGTACATGGAGATAGGAATTGTCACTCCGGTTCGTAGAATGCTGCTACCTGGTCCTGGAGCTTCTAGATGCGGTGAGACCGGCAAGACAGCGATATTAAATGGCAACTACGCAGATACTTTATCGGCAGGAACCTACAGGGACCTGGAGGGCGCTGGTTTAAAAAAAAGGGACCCCCAAAACAAAGTATAGAGAGGCTTCAGACAGAACGCACAGTCCCAAACTTATCCATACATACGGTAAACCTTTTGACTCACACATCGCAACAACAGAACGCAAACCTTTCGATATACATTGGAAATTGGTGCCATCAGCATACCTAGCTGCTGCAAGATATACTGTTGCTACTATTATGGAGGGGAACGGTAAGTTCTAGTTATGGGTCAATACGGGATGGACGCGTGCTAATTCCATGTAGTCAACCTCCGGCAACGGTTCTCTCGTGTGCAGATTTCTTCGGGCATGCCACGACAGGGAACGAGAGAAATTATTCAGAGGGATGAACTTACTTTCCTAATCAATCATATATTCCTGCCACCTAAGTTACCACAAGAAGAAGAATCCTCCACCACCAGGAAGGATCGAAATTTGATTAAGATCTTGAAAGCGGCAGCTGAAGAATACCAAGCTGATATCGAAGATGTTCATGGAAAGGAACAAATGGCAATTGCCTGCAAAATGCTTTCTTCTTTTCTAGAGATCAAATACAGCGGACAAGGGGCTATATCTGCAGCTATCCTCAAGGAGAAAATTTGTGCTATGAAATCCGGAGGTAATGGAACTATGTCTGTTTATTCATCTTGATGCTATGGTAATTAATGAACTTGCTTTATCAGATGTTATTGCCTTAAACATTTCTGCCCAAAATGCCGGCTTAGTACTTCGGCACGCCTACAACGATATGATATTCGAAACATTCGAGTTGTCTCCCACCACTGGGGAGGCGATGAAAACCACAGGAAGACTTCGCTGTTCCTATCCTGGCCCCGTCATAGCCGTAGGGATTGAGACAGCTATGGATCCGACGTTTGTGGAAAATTTGGCCTTATTCCTAGAAAAAATGGACACCGAGCAACTCAAGCAAGTAGTTCCCGTTACACAAAAAGCCGGTTCAGATGTGCCCGAGATCAGGGACACCAACAATCCAATGTTTATCACCGGCATGTTGTCGGGCATATTGCGCGGTCTCGGACGTTCTTTTGAATCAACCGGGCTCCGAATACAGAAGAATATCCGGGACGATGTACTTTGGGATAACGCTCGAGCACCATGGAGGCGCTCTCCCCTTTGGCTACTTTTGAGAGTTGCACTACAGACGACACTAAGGAAGGGGGAGGACCATGGTCTCTACAAAGCCTTTATGGCGTATTTTATGGCCGATGTTTTGGAACGGGCTTTACAGAATGGCAGTGGGAGTGAAACCCTCTTCGTCATGAATGCAAAGTTGGCTCGTCGTGCCCTTAAAGCAGGTGATGATCTACCGGCATTTGTCAAGCATCGAGTGGAGGGTGTGGTAGGACAAGTTAGCCTCCATCTTGAACAGGAATGGGTAACAATACAAGATAATAATTCAACTTTAAACCAATGGAACCCTAAGCAACTATCATTCGAGGAAGATACCAAACTTTCTTTGTGGAAAAGTAGACGCTATCTCGAGGGAGTCTTGCATCGTAATATGGGGTCTCAATCTAGGACTGATTTTGACCGTTGGGAAACCAACCGGATCTCAAGCGACGCCAACCAGTTGCCCTCACTGGATAAAGGAGGAAGAGCAGGGTTCGAACTCTTCCTATTTCTGGGAGATTTCGAGAGCTGGATTGAGCATAATCTTGATAGATGGCAATCTGCAAACATTGATCGCGAGTCAGCTTGTCAGGATATTGGGGATACCATTAAGCGGTATACGGGCATTGCCAAAGAACTATATAAAAATAGCCCTGAGAACCTTTCCATTATGCTTCTAACAACGATGGAACTATGGGTGGCCCTAGACAAGATAACCCTACATTATTGCGAGCTTATGGAGCAATACTCCCCTGAAATTCCGAAATCCTTTTTGGAACCACTTCTTCTTCGGAAGCGGAAGGAAATGGAGCGACTTAACGAGGTTGAGAAGTATATACGGGCCCGTCGGGACCGGGCAAATACGCACAACAACCCGCGAATCCTATCGGGGGATTTTAGCTCCAATTCATTTGCAGTCCGATTCTTCGAAAGGACACACTCTCTTCGCCAGCTTGCTTCACAGATTGAGACCCAAGCACAGAGTGAGAGATCTCAGAAGGAGGACGAGTACCGCCGCAAAACCCAAGAATATGATGATCTTATGCGGAGGAGGAGCAACATGACGTGTGATAGGGTCTGGGAGGTGAATTGGCGTGGTTATGGGAGTTATGAACACCCATACAGCTGTACCAGATGCGACTTGGAGAGGAGCGCTGGGAGAATACGCATAGGTGTCCATGAGTGGCCTCTTCCCTCCTCCGAGTTGGAGAAGAAAGCTGCTGTCTTTGAGCTCAGGCGCCCTCTGGGATTTTCTGTCTGGAGAGACATCACGTATTTCATCTTAGCCGACGTCTGTACTCTAACACCGTTTGTCTCAGGAAAAGCCGACGGAGGAAATATCGCCGGATATAGCGGCCTGCGGTCTTATTATTCATTAACTTCGCGTGTGACCTTGTCATCGAAGACAAAGTCCTTTCTTATATCACATTATAGTGAAACTAGCTTCCCTACTCAATTGGAATCCATTTGTGTCAACAATGGGTTGAATTACCAGCTTTACGACGAAGAGAAAAATGGTTGGGTCGGAGAGAATTTCGAAAAGTGGAATGTAAGGCCAATGTGTACTTTTCAGCTTCCTCCAGGGCCCTATCAAAATCTGCAGAATACAGTCGACAACACCGTACATACATCAAACAGCATAATTGCAGGCCAAGACCGTTGCTCAAGGGAACTCTCGCTGCATGAGTATCAAGCATTTGGAGAACTAAGATCGGGTCATCTTCTGCAATGGATTAATATCGCACGGGAGCTACGCTCCCGCAACCTCACCTGGGTAAACGAAGAAATAGGCATTCTTTTGATGCAAGCTGTGTGGCAAGCGGGTCCGAATAACTCAGGACTTTGGTGCCGCGAATCTCATCAAGAACCATCGGAGAACCCTGCATTCGGAGAGACACTGTTAAACGAGATCGATGAAGCTTGGACTAGAATTAAAGACAATTGGAGGGAGATTACTTCAGCGCATTCATTGATAGTACTGACCACTCGAATTTTGTCCCTCAGCTCTTCCGAAAAAGTCAAGATAATGGCTGTTGCACTGCTGATAAAAGCACGCAGTATCACTTATACATGGAGTCGTCAACTCATGGAGAGACTAGATCAAGGCGAAAATCTGGACGAAGAAGTCACTGCAAATCTCAGGAACCGCCTTGTCCAGGTGGCGGCCATCTGTCGCGCCACCTACGATGTTGACCGTGCTAACCTTTCGCGGATCTTGAGCTCAGATGATCTCGAGATAGCGATTGAATGCGCAATCATCATTTATGATAACGCTCCGACGGAATTAGTAAACCTCCCTCCTTTGATGCGAGCCCTTCTGGAGAGAAACCGACGTCTGAACTGGAATCTCGAACCCGAGCTCAGAGGCATAATCCTACAAACCCAACCATGCCGAGCAATGAACAATTGCATCAAGAATTCTTGGTCGGGTTATGTTCCTGGCGGGTGTTGGAAGGCGTTAAAAACGCCCAACGACAGATGGGTCGTCACCAAAACGAGCTCGGATGTATCCACGGAAGCACGCGATGTTCAATTCAACCTTTTAACTGGCCAACTCCTCATTAATGGTACTCCGTTGAAGAGGCTTCCACCGGAATATAGAGATCATCAGACATATGTCAGAACCTTTGGTGATGTACGCACATATAAATCCCTTCTACATAAAACGATGGCTTACTCAGGCGTTCATTTAGAAAATATTCGACGTTTGTCCGGGAGAGGCTGGTATGCTCTATCAATCAAAGAAAGAGTATAATTGCTTTCAGGTATTAGCTCACCGGTTGAGAGCCTAAACACCTTACTTACTCTGTATAGCTTTCATTTTCCATGGAATCCGCAGAGCTGCTTATAAGAGCCACGAAAGATAATCGCACCCTGGAGCTTATACCACACTCGAAATTTTATGGCGATTTCCCGAAGCATTTGGTGGACAACTATGCGCATTGGATGGACATTCAATCGAGGGAGATCGAGTTCCGTCCGCTAGATTCTCAATGGAAAGAGTCTTGTCAAAATCCACGGGTTTATTTCTCCAACCTTGTAATGCGTTGTGAAGGGAGGCGTTTTCTAGATGTTCGAAGTGCTTCTGCAAGCATGATCTACTCGGTTCTAGGGCCTTTCGAGCACAACGATTATGTGGAGATAACTACGATGAAGAAAAAAAAGGAAGAGAAGGAGGTGGAGGCGGTAGAGATGATGGTTGAAATCAATTTACCTAGGTTTCAAATGGTCTTTTTCTTGAACGATGAAATGCAACTGGAATGCCGGCAGTTTCGGGACATGATAGTCGATGAGAACCAATCTTTCGGAACATTGACTGGTCTCCGCAGTCGACTTGTTTTACGCAACAAAGGTGGCGGAGATTCTCACAGTCGAAAAGTGTTGATCCCATACGGAAAAGTTTCCTACGGAATCGATGGCTCACACGTCAAAGTTACCATCTACACCAAAGATGACCAAAATGTTGTCTATCACCACTTCGATATCGATACCACTCTTTGGCGACTTTCCGGGAGTGGCGGCCTTTCGAGTCGATTATACAAAATTTACCTGCACGCTCTCACCTCTCACTGCTTACCTGACTCGTTGACTGGCAGAACTGGCACAGAGGAAGCACTGTATGACCTGAACTCAGCTGCCGTATGGTCGTTTAAGGAATTGGAGTGTGTTGATTTAGACTTGTTGAACCGCATTGCGGCATTGACGTCTTCGAGAAATTTCTATCCTAAGCATCTACAGAAGATGCAGACGGTGAGCTGGAACGATCTTCCTTCACTTTCCCAGCATGAAGACTTCTACCGGACTACCAAAAAGATACTTGAATACAACTCCCGCTTTACGTTCTTTCGGGACGAGAAGTTGCCCGTCTCGAAAGTGAAGAACCAGAAAACGGAACCATTTTTAGTCGATAAAGCAGCTGTAAGGAATAGAGCCTTCCGAACCGAGTGTTTCAGCGGATCAAATGTTGTCCTTAGAGAGGACCGACACTACATATCTCGGGATGTCCCTTCTGGAGACGCAAATTCACCGGAATCAAAAGTGTGTGCTGTTGCCTGCAATACAAATAATTGGTCGACTTCACTAGCTACCGCACCTGACTTGCTACAACGGTTCGAAAGCTGGAAAAACTTGAAAGGCAATAAAGCAATCTCCCTAGGATACAATAGCAGATGGCTCGGGGAGGATCTCTGTGATGTGTGGTGCTCACTTTATGATGCGTGTCGTACAGCCACAAGAGAAGATAGATACAGTCTTATGTTCCTATTGGCACCCCTGATATATCATTCCAAAGGCCCCATCGATATGCAACTTGTGTGGACCTTACTGGCGTTTGCAACGATACCCAAGTTTGCAAGTATCAATATGCCGGAATACGATTCCTACGATTTAGCAAGAGGTTACAAGCCCGGTAGCAGCCTTTTATCGGTAGTCCAGAGGTTTGGAGTGGACTACAGCCAAAGTGAGGAGTCGAGTGAACCGAAGCAGTCATATGAAAGCCTGGAGAGTTGGTACGCCAGAAAAGCGCGACTTTACGACGATCACCTTAAATCTCAAACAGATGGTTTAGAGAAATTGTTCCAGTCCCAGTGGGTACGCGAGATTCCAGCTTTTCCCGCGACCAGAGACTATCCACTGTTGAAGGTGAATGAAATGCGGGATGCTATAAATTCCTTGTTCCAGAACTGCTACAAGAATCTACAGTTTAAGAACCATACAAATGTAGTTCAACAGGTTCTTAACTTGGCCCGTTCTAATGAAGGAGATTTTTCAACCTATGTGTTCTCTCCTTGTAAGGCAGCAAGGGCACCCACCCCATATATATCCATCGCGGAATTATCAATCGCACCAACCAAACGTATTTCAGGCCCACAGTCTGTCATAATTCGACGCAGTACATCCATTTCGGACGGCCGAAATACCCACCTTGACGATAGAAGATTAGAGCGCCTTCTCGATGATCTCAGGAAGAAATCCGAATCTCCCACTGGCAGCAAGTTCGAAATAAAGTACATGGAAGATTTGTTGAGGAGTCTTGAGGTTTTCCGACAGCAGGCAGAGACTGGGCCTAGTTGGGGAACGATTCATCCTCAGAAAATTACACTGTTAGGAGGATTTCGACTCAAATGCAGGAGCCACCTCGATTCAATGTTCGACACAATTCGGGAGAGACTGGGATTACCGCGAGTTGGTGACTATGCCAGAGAGCTATTGAGGATGGCCGGATTATGGCCACGCATCACTCCAACCTCGTTACTTGGACTACTGGCAAAGCCGACCTCCATGGAGCCCGATTTTGAATGGAAACGAATCCTAGTGGACTATGGAGTAGCAATGACGGATTTTCAACGGGCGACCCGGTTGCATATCGCAGCACTGGCTAAAAATCACAAAGAGCTGGTAAAGGAGATGGATAACCCTGGTCATAAAGACTGGGATCCTATGGAATACCCTGACTGGATACTCCTCGAAATAGAAAATAACCTCCTAATCAGACCAATCCAAGCCAAAATAGCATCTCGGATGATTGCTCCTCCGTCCGGTCGCAGCTCTGTCCTGCAGCTGAACATGGGGGAAGGGAAAAGCTCAGTCATTGTCCCTATAGTTTCTGCAGCTTTGGCGGATGGCGAAAAGTTAGTTCGGGTAGTTGTCTTGAAGCCGTTATCCACGCAAATGTTCCGCCTGCTCGTTCAGAAGCTTGGGGGCTTGACGGGTCGTCGTATATTCTACATGCCTTTTAATCGGAGCATAGAGGTAGATTCTACAGTAGCAACGCAAATTAGGGGTCTCTACGAAGAATGCATGAGGACAAGGGGCATTTTACTTGTTCAACCTGAGCATCTGTTATCGTTTAAGCTAATGGGATTTGAGCAGCTGGAGCATAACAAGAGCAGCGAGGTCGCAAAAAAGTTACTCGACACATCTCGGTGGCTGGAGGAGAAAGCCAGAGACATTTTAGATGAGAGTGACGAAATCCTACACGTTCGTTATCAGCTTATATACACTCTCGGGAAGCAGACGTGGCTCGATCACTCACCAGACCGCTGGGTCATCCTACAGGATCTATTCAACTTGGTCCGAGACCATGCTACGGACCTACGAAAGGAATATCCTAAAGGAGTTGAAATCCATGGTGAATCACCTGGTTGTTTTCCGCAAATCCGTATTCTGGAAGACAAAGCCGGTCAAAAACTCCTCAATAATCTGGAGAACGATATTTCGTCAGGAAGACTTCCACATCTCTCTGTTCGGCTTTGGCCCTCTGAGACTAGGCAGTTGGCATCTGAGTTCGTTAATGATCCTGATATAAGCGAGGAGAAGAGCAAACGACTTTTCTCGCACCTTGAGAAGACCAGCAGTGGCTCAGACTCCGATTGGAAAACCTTATTGCTGCTTCGAGGGATGATTGCCCATGGGATTCTTCTTGCTACCCTACGTGACAGACGATGGAGAGTGGATTATGGTCTCGACGAGAAACGATTCCCACCCACATTACTCGCGGTACCCTATCGAGCAAAGGATTGCCCAGCCCTCAGAGCCGAATTCAGTCATCCTGACATGGCGATTACACTCACCTGTCTCTCCTATTACTATGGAGGTTTGACGGATTCCCAATTAGAAGTATCGTTCGCTGCATTATTGAAATCCAATAATCCACCTGCGGAATACCAAAGGTGGGTTGGAAGTGATTCAACCGTTTCTGAAAGCATCAGGTCGTTGTCGGGGGTGAACATCGATGATTTCGACCAACGCTCAACCATGGTCTTTCCTCAACTACGGAACAGAAAGAGTGTAATCGACTTTTACCTATCACAAGTTGTATTCCCAAAGGATGCCAAAGAGTTTCCTCACAAACTGTCAACATCTGGATGGGATTTGGCTGAGGAGCGGGTGCTGCCTACCACAGGCTTCAGCGGTACGAACGATAACAGGTAAGCACTGAGCACATTGGTGATATCACAAATATTAACCCTAATCTCCTAAGATTTTTACTTCCCCTCTCTCTGAAACAGGACGACGTTCCCGAAAATGAAGGTACAAATGCAAAAGTCCTCCAGTGAGTACTGTCCCGGTGACAACGGCTTTGACAAGAATCCATCTAATGCCAATGTCAGTTACCTTCTTAAGGAAGAAAATGACCATTACCAAGACATCAAGGCAGGAGACGATAAGGTCAACGTTCTTCTCAAGATGATTGTTAGACAGAACCCTAAAATCCATGTCATATTGGATGTTGGAGCCCAGATATTGTTGGAGAACAAAGAGGTGGCTACGAAACTGCTCCAGCTGGGCCAGAAAACCGACTCTTCGCCACAAGCGGTGGTCTATTTCGATGATCGCGACGAGCTCATTGTCCAAAAACAAGATGGCTCTACCGAGTTACTGCTATATTCGCCCTTTGCAAAGCAGCTGGGGAAGTGTTTTGTTTACCTCGATGAAGCACACACCCGGGGTACCGATCTAAAGTTGCCGATTGGAAGCAGAGCAGCTGTCACACTCGGTCCAAAGTTGACTAAAGACAGGCTTGTTCAAGGCAAGCAGTCCATAGTCCATTAACAATGTATAACCACTAACTTCACGTTTTTTGCAGCTTGTATGCGAATGAGACAGCTGGGGGATGGCCACACCGTCATGTTCTTCGCACCTCCTGAGATCCACCGGAAAATATCCGATATTTCCAGTCAACATTCGCGAGAACCAAAAGCGACTGATGTTGTAGAATGGGCTATTGGCGAGACGTGTCTAGCTATCAAAACCAGTGTTCCGCTCTGGGCTTCCCAGGGCCTTAGTTACCATAAGCGCCAAAAGGCATGGCAAAAATACTGGAATAAGGGTTCCCCCGTACACAACCACAGCGATGATCTCCTTCAAATTCTGCGAGAACGGGAATCTCAGACCCTCGATGAGCTATACGGCTTTCCTTCTAATCCCATGAGCTCTTCTGCAGTCGGAGGCGGCTCTAACGACAAGAATATCACTGAAATACGGGAGAAGTGTGACTATTTCGGCATCCAAAATCTTCATGGCGTACGAACGCAAGAAGAACAGGAAAGAGAGGTGGCTCAAGAAACCGAGCAAGAACGATCAATCGAGCGCCCACCCCCAGCTATACCCATTGATCACTCAATCCATCACGATGTCATACAATTTGTGACGGCTGGAAAGGAGCCTGAGGTCTCAAGCGATGCGTTTATGTCCGCTTTCAGCATCTTCGACAAAACATCGGCCCCCAACCCCGGCCTGAATGGTTGGTCAGAGCAATTGCTTGCCACTCGCGATTTCGCACGCACCATCGTGGAAACAAGCAAAGGTTTGCTTGACGACTATTTACGCCCTGTCAATTGGGTTCTCTCGTCGAGAGACCCAAGTATCTGTCGTTACGTTATAATCAGTCCTTACGAAGCAAATAAGCTACTTCAGCGCATCCGTGATTCCAAGTTCGTGAGGCTTCACGTCTACGCACCGAGAGTCGCCGAAGACATGAAGACGTTCGAAGACATGAACTTCATCTCGATTCCTCCCGTGCCATGTAATCCCATGGAATTGATGAAGGATGGAATCATCGAACTCAACATCTTCGCTGGACAGCTGTGTCTCAACAGCTATGCCGAATACGAAAATGTTTGCAAATTTTTGGGTCTGCATTTGGGGAGTGTAGAGAAGGGAGACGAGGGCCATATTGATAGCGAAGGTGGATTCATGTCGTGGGGACGGCGCCAGATATTAGGCATTCAAGATTCGCCGTTCAAGCAAAATCCGGTGAGCCGTATCAAGAGCTTTATTATGTTTAGAAGGAAGGGGCAGGACTATTTGGAGACGCATATGGGGAAGCTGTTGCGCGGGGTACCGTTGTTGGAGAAGGATTTCAGTTAGTTTGGATGTTTTGTTTACTTTGTTCGGTGTTTTATTTAGGGTGACTTTGGATTATTATACTATACTGAATATCGGGTAGGTTGACTAGTAGAACGTGCGGAATTTATTCATGTATTGGAACTCCTGAAATTTGGTTGCAGGATACTTGAACTTGTATCATTTCAATGCTGAAGGAGAGGGCGAGCTGGGCACCATGGTACACCAAGGCAGCTTTATCAATAGTCTAGTAAAACGTTTACATTCCAACCTTTGATGTCTCTACATAGAAGGACTCAGATGCAGGAAATAGTACAGCAAGATATCGAGCAAAAATCACAGACCCAAATAAGTGACATTGAGTGATAACATATGTGCCAAGCGATAGTTGCTTGGCACGGCACTCCTAGAAACATCCCACCGTCCGCGTCAACCCCAACCGCACACCTCTGATATCATTTACAACCTACACCTTACGATACCCAGAGTCGCATATACACACAACATGGCTGAATCATCTTTGGCTGCAGATTTGCTTGCCGATTTCAATGACTCCGATGAGGAGGAGGTTGACGAGAATGGTACTTCCGAGATCTCTTACGACCTTGCCGATCAGCCTAATGGCCGTCACTCCAGATCGCGCGACTTGATGGAACTCGATGGCGACGAAGAGGCCGACGAAGATGATGAAGAGATGACAGGAGTTGATCGCAGTGTCGCCAGGAGTGGGAAGGGAGACCTGTCAATAGACGATGACGAAGAGACGAGAAGGACCAAAGTGGAGAGCATGCATTTAGGTGGTGTGGATGATGTGGCTAGTGTGGCAAAGCTGATGAAAGTATTGGAGCCTGTGTTAGAGGTATGTTGTATTCGTTCCAGTGTCATCGATGAGCTTTAACTTTTGCTGTGCAGGAAATCGGACATTACCAATCTCTTCCCCCAACAACAACATCCCAAGGCAACGTGGAGGACAACCCCGAGTACAAGCTATTGGTACAGTCCAACGCTCACGCGGTTTCCATCGACAATGAAATCATCCTAGTACACAAGTTCATACGCGACCACTATGCAGTACGCTTCCCAGAGTTGGAAACCCTTGTTGGGAATCCCCTCGATTACGCCAAGTGCGTCTCCATCATCGGAAACAATCTCGATATCAAGTCACTAGAAGTGCAGAACGGACATAAGCTTCGAACTGTGCTCGATGGACCGACACTGATGACAGTTACTGTTGAAGCTACTACTAGTTCTGGGAGACCATTGACGGACAAGGAACTTGCAATTGTCATGCGAGCCGCGGAAATGACCCAAGCACTGGATAACGCAAAACGAACCATTACGGCATACGTTGAGTCCCGCATGTCTATCTTTGCGCCAAATACCTCCGCCATTATTGGCTCGCAGACCGCCGCACAGCTCATTAACTTCGCAGGTGGCCTCCGTGGCTTGGCTGCGACCCCGTCCTGCAACATAGCTGCACTAGGTTCGAAACGCCAGACTCAAACCGGTCTAGCTACAAATATTGGTATCAGACAGCAAGGCTACCTTTACCACTCTCCTGTGATCCGCCAGATCCCGAACGATTTAAAGAAACAAGCCATGCGAATAGTAGCTGCAAAAGTTGTTTTGGCAAGTCGAGTCGATTTCTCACATTCTTCACCAGACGGCTCACAAGGCGAAGTATTGAAAGAACAGGTTCTCGAGAAACTCGAAAAGCTCACAATCCCACCTCCCAATAAAGGCACCAAAGCGCTTCCTGCACCCGACGATAAGCCTTCCCGGAAACGTGGTGGTAGAAGAGCCCGAAAAGCGAAGGAAGCAACTGCTATGACGGATATTCGCAAAGCGCAGAATCGGATGGCATTTGGAAAACAGGAGGAAGAAACCGGCTATGGTATTAGTGATTCTACAAAGGGGCTGGGAATGATCGGTCAGCAACAGAACGGTCGTATCAGAGCTCTACAGGTTGATCAACGTACGCGAGCCAAGTTGGGAAAGAACAATGCTGGATGGGCAGGCATCGCAACTCCCGCTGGCGGAGCTCACAGTCTTTTGCGTGGTTCGTCATCTTCTAATACGGCCCCGGGGTTGGCAGCACTGGGAGGAAGGAGTGTGGTATCCAATACGAGCGGTTCTGCAAGCGGAACTGCATCTTCGTTGGCTTTTACCCCTTTCCAAGGTATCGAGCTTATCGATCCTAAGATTGCCATGGAAAGGAAGAGGAAAGCTGCTGCAGAGGATGAAAAGTATTTCAGCGGAGGAACTTTTACGCAAGTTGGTTCTGGGAGTATGTTGCCTCCAGCCAAAAAGCAGGATATTGGAAAGGGCAAGGGAGGTTTGATGTTACCACCACCCTTACCACGGAAATCGTAAATGGGGGGTTGTTTGGGGGGTTGTTTGGCGGGTCAGCTTGTGCTTGAGCTTCTCCGGAGAGACTGTATGATAAAAGGATGGATGCTAGATTGGGATTGATTGTCATATCGTATCATGTGGGCGAGGATTGGCGTTGTTGGAAATTTGGACTTTCTGCTTGATTTTATTTCTTTCAGCGAGATACTTTATGTTCGTTGGATAAATCTGAACATGATAATACAACTTACATTTGGTTACTGTCTCTACCACCGCCTGTTCTCGATATTCACCCAATGGTAAATCTAACATCACTTGCGCTCCGCACCTCCTAGATTCTGCGACTCTATTACATACAACAAACTCCATTCTCAATTGCAATACTGTAGAATCCATAACCAATAATGCCAAACCAATCCTCTCGTTTGATTATAATTGCGCATCAAGCTTTCCCCTCCACCTCCTCCTCTTGCCACCCATGTATCCTCCCCGCCCACCCAACCCACTCCTCAACACCTCTCAACACGCCCTCCTCAGCAGGCACCTGTTCATGCCCCCACACAGTAATATCCCTAAACTCAGCGAGCGTCTGGAATACCGTTGTCTTCACCCCCCCTTCCTCCTCCTCCTCCTCCTCTTCATCTTTTACAACCTCATCGGTAGTCTCGAGAACACACCCTACCATCGTTAACCAGCTGGGTGCGGGTGGAAGGGGAAGAGGGGGTACCAGTATACCCCGCCGGCAACTCCACATCCTTTCCGACTAGTTTTCGGCCGCGGAAGTATGCTGTTTTTGTCTCGGAGGTAGAGGGGGAGGGGGACCAGTGGGTTTTTGTTGCGTTTGCAGGACCGGTGTGGTGGATGCGGCAGGGGAGGAGGTTTATTGATGTCTTTGACTCGGAGGTGCTGGAGGAGGTGGGGCGGATGGAAAGCATGTTAATGTTAATAGTGAGGTTGAGGTTTACGCGACAAGGAGACGCGACTAGAAGAGGGTATGCACGTGATAGGAGTGAGGGATTGTGCTACAACGAGGATGTACTGCACAGAGGATCAATCGGTGAGGCTGGGGAGTATGAATCCGTTTCATGATATCTATGATAGAATTACGAACCCCTTCGGACAGATGCGAGGCATTTGCAAATTGCAATTGACCAGAAAACCACCGCCACAGTAGACCGTCTGAGTGGTAGTTTGGGAAATTACACCTCAAGAATATCTTCGAGACTGCCGAACGCCGACAAATCTTGAAACCCTGGTATCTATTTAGCTTAAATATCCCAGGCAATCAAATGATGCCTCTATTAGTTGTGAGTATTGATTCTGTTAATTGTATGTGTACTCTTTCTTCACCCTATTATCGTGGAGGACTTGTCATGGTGATGGTGGTGGGTATAGGTCCATCCACACGGATATATACAGGCTTCTATATTATGGCTCCTCTATTGTAGGGACGGGACGAGCAACAAGATATTCAAGTGATTATCCATATATGAACTCTGAAATGTGGGTCTCTGTATGGATTAGATATGCCACTACTTTGTATATCCTTTACTAGATAGTTTTACACTTAGCATTATTTGAATGGGCGTTCCATGGGTGACCAGACCAAAGCCAGATCATGTCTAATCACTAACAAGGAAGTCCTACTCGACCCACTGATCTAAGGAAGTCATTATGATGTTTCTACTTCTTCCCCATCAATTCTTGCTCGTTTCTCACTATTCCCACCACTATCCTCCACATCCTCAACTTCTTCTAACCCCCTCTTCTTCTTTAAGCTCCCCTCAACATCCCTCACAACCTCATCCGCACTTCTCCCCCACACCCGCCCCTTCCCCAACACCGTCTCCTCCGAAACAAACCTATAAACCTCGGCAACACCCCGAAACACATCCTCCTCAAACCCCGTCTCCCTATGCGTATCCTTAATATTCTCCATCTCCGTTACCCACCTATACGCCTTCCCCGGCACCGACCCCAAACTCCTCTCCAGATACTCCACCCAACCAGGCGCAAACGCCGCCACCTCCTCCCTCAGCTCCGCCAACATATCCATCCTACTAGCGGAGGCAAAGCTCTGCACCGCGAGCGCCGTGAGCCCCTTCGTCAGCGACGCGAAACACATCTTCAGCGTACTCGCCTGACCGATCTCATCGCCGACGCTGCGGATGTTAAGGATGCTCATGATCAAAGGATCTAGTTTCCAGCTGCCCGAGACCGCGATTCGCGGTCGTTTCCACCCAGACCCGTCGGGCAGCTGCGATGGAGGGTGGCCAAAGATTGCGCCGTCGAAGAAGCGGGGACCATCTGGCACTGAGGACTGAAAAAGCGCCGCGATGTTTTCGGCTGTGGATCGGGAGGTCGCGTTTAGGTCTATGTAGTACTGTGGGGTTTTATTACTGCGTGAGGCGCTGGTGTAGGCGCGGATGATCTGTTGGGCTGTCGGTAGAGCTTCTGCGGGGGGGACAATGGATAGGATAATGTCGGCGTTTGCGATGCCGATGTCGGAGCTAACAGAGGTGATACCTGCAGCGGCAGCGCGGGCACGGGTGGCTTCACTGAGCTTGGATGGTTAGTTGTGGGCTGCACGGATTGGCCGAGAAAAGAATTGTACCTTCGACCGGAGAGGGTTGTGATGACGGGTATGGAGTGAGCTTTCAGGAGTAGCGCAATACCGACACCCATCTCACCGAGAGACATAATTGCGACGGTGGGTGGCATACCTAAGTACCTACTGTTTTGTTGATAGTCAGACGTTGCAATTAAGGTTGGACCTGAGCTTAAGCCTCTTGGAGATCAGTGCTTCCGATGGCTATGTGTACAGAGAGGCCGTCCCTGACGTTATGTCGCGCTCATGAGAATGCCACGCATTATTGCGTATATGAATTTATTACTGATTTTTATTAAGAATTGACTACTGTGGGTAAATTTAGGTGAGTTTCCCGAGTGACGAATACGGACTTGCGTCCGGTGTGATCGGGCATCCCGTCTGTGAGTTTAGGTGTTGGAGGTCGACGTTAAGTAAGCTTACGGCGTATATTGTAGCACAGTAACACAAAATGTATTTTGTATTTCGTATTGAGCAGTGTCATTTCCGCCTTGCAGTCACATCGAATTCTCCGCCAAATTTGGTTCGTTGTTCCACAAAAGAGAGGGATATAATATAATTCATGCATCCATTTCTTAATATACAGCAGCCCTTCTTATTGTTACAGTGTGTATTCATGTTCTCATGAGGTCCCAATAATAGAGAAAAATCCAGAAATTCTAGAACAACCCAGTCAGCGAATTGTTGATGCTTACGTGGGAACGACTGACTTGCCGAAATTCTATTTTCCGCCCATTCCTCCCCCCTGCATCATCGCCTGGTTCTGCTCGGCAAACCGTTGGCCTAGTCTCTCGCTCGTCTTGAGGAACTTGTCAACGCATCGGTTGACGCACGTCTCCTCCTTGGTAGAAACGGCCTTGGAGGTGAAGTCATTGATGCAGTCGTCGAAACATCTATATGCACAACTTGGTCAGGAATGAAATACTTGCACGGCCAATCAAACACGGGATGGGTGTTTTCGCGGTAAACGGGTGAACGGACCTCTGAACCAGGTTGGAGTACATCTAAACGAAGGGCAACCTGTCAGCAAATACACCAGACAGGACCAATCCACCGAGCAATGGAGGCGATCTGTGCAAAGCTCTGAAATCGCACCGTCATGAAGTCCTTCATCTGTCTTCGCTCGACGATATTCTGGAACTCGCGCTGTTCGGAAGTTGAAAGGCTATGGGCGAAAAGCTGATCAGCAGGAAGCCAACGGCCAGTTCAGTCAAGGTAAATGAAGCTCACGAATCCATTGCTGCTGTTTGCTAGTTATGTGTTGCCGGAATGCGTGGCTGAGAAGGAATGAATAACGATGATCGGGAAGAGTTGAGTCCGTAGCAGTGACACATAAGATTCGCAGGACACCCACATTAATCGGTGGCTTGGCACTCCAACCGTCACATCTCTTTTGAACAAGATCAATTGGAGCAGCTTCAGCTGGGAAATCTCGAGTTTAAAGCATAATATAATATAGTAACTAACTATTTTTACACTCATTGGGGAGATGGCAGGGCAAAAACCCATACCTTAAGCCAACCAGGTAGTGCCCATTCATGTCCCTCCCGCACATATCCGTTTGTAACAATCCTAGTAATAACTTCAAACGAGCGTGAGGATGGTACGGAGCGGAGGTGTGCGCTGGAGCGGTGGAAGGTGTGGAAGGTGTATGAGAAATGGGAGAGGTAGAAGAGGTGTGGAGCGAGAATGACGTATAAGTGTGTAGCAATGCTGGAACAAACACGGGCGGCTGTCATCTCTTTGCAAAGAGACGCGCGGCGGAGAGCGAGCGGAGAGCCTAAGGTGCGAAGAACTGTCATTTCCGCCAAAATCGGCATATAGAAACCTTCGACAGCTGAGTACTCTGCTCCTGCATTAACGCGAGTAGAACCGTCACATCGTGAGGGCTCACTTAATCAAGTGATATTCCCTCAAACATTCCCAGCTCGAATCATGGGCGCAGAAGGAATCTCCGATGACGCCGCCACCGCTATGGTCACAATACCGACACGTACCGGCTCTGCTCATCAGGTAAGAAACGGGACGTGCGGAAGCATCATTGCTTGCATAGCATGATGACTCTTCAACCGCCGAATAGAAAGAAGAGCGGGTGCCGTTTGAATCGGCACCATTTTGGTGAAAAGATGAAAAGTGATGAATTGAAGAGCCTTGCGCGGTGAGGAGGACTGTCGACCGGTCACAAGGGATTGCCGTCCATTACCCTGATGACGATCACTCACAAAAGTCTTAGGTTGTCAAGGGTTAACGGTTGCCTTGACTAGTGATATATAAATAGCAGCAGCCATGTGAGTGGCGTACCGACAGGTGTTCTCGTGAGTGGTGAATGATGAATGCAACACTGTGCTCTGGAGGACGAGATGATCGTTGAAGTCATTGAATATTTGTTGCTTGCTTTGCGTTGTGATGTGTTGCATACGCACAGTATTTAGTACTTGGGACTTAGAGTTTAGGTTCCTCCCAGAGCTTGGACTAGGTGCCAGTATCAATATCAGCACCAGACTAACTTAGCAGTAGGTGGGGTATTGGGAGTAGCGCCCGCAGAGTTCTTGTCGCCTTGCGTCGCCTTTCTTCCTTCCTTCCCAAGGATTCCGGAATTCTTGAAGGCAGGTAGCTTTAGATGGTACTTAAGGTGCTCATTAGCACCCGTGTTCCTAGTTCCCTGTGAATATGTGTGTGATGCTCAAGGGGAACTCTGCTTCACTCTACTCGACGAAAACACCTGTGCCCCATCTTCACCATTCCAATTTCCCAATTTCCCAATTTCCCAATTTCCCGATCCCACAAAGTTCCGATTCCTGTGATGTATGTATTCATTCCCCGAGTTGCAGTATCTAGTCGAGAGCTGACGAGCCGGACTGCGCTTGGGTCTGCATTGAAACCTTCCGCGCTCACGCCTGTCTCGGGAGGAGAAGGCGGAGACGTTGAAACATCATGGCGGTGGTCCAAAACGTACGATGAAGGAGACAGACGGAGAAGGAGAGGGTAGGGGTGAGGTGAAAAAGAGGGAGAAGGAGAAAGGCAAGAAGAGGAGGGAACGGGAAAGGGAAAGGGAAGGGAACGGGAAAGGGAAAGGGAGAAGAAGTTCGTGCTCGAACAAGTAGGTATACTTATGGAGAGAAGCACACCTTTTGCTTCACATACACACATTTATGAAATTGCAAACCTGGACTTAGTTTTCCTATTTCTATGCTTTTGGCGTCCACACTAGAGTAGAGTACTTCTCTTACACACCCACAAATACTCTTACCCTCGCCCCTGCCTGTAATCCGCTCACTGGTCATTACAACCACCACCACCACCACCACCACCACTACCACCACCACCCACCTCAACCACCACATCAACCCTCTCGATTTCGATCTGACCTTGCTTTTGGTCCCATCCCCACCTGTCAAGCTTACTAGGTGTTCAACTTCAACTATAGCGCACTTCGCCTGCAACGCTGGGTCCTGCGACACCACCAGACTCGTATCGCCCCACATCACTTCATCCTTCACCTTTGGATTTGCATTCCCTTGAGCGCCATTCCTTGTTCCGCGCAATATCTAACCAGCTCCCAAGCTGCGTCGCACCTCCACCTACCTCTCGCCAGTTAATCAAAAGCCGCCGCATTTTTATTCCGCGCTCTTCAACAGCACGGCTTCAGTACGATTTCTACGCTTTAGTTTCGCTATTATACTCCCGAGGTGCCCTTGTGCGGACCCGACAGTAAGCAACTAGCTCACCCACACAAAGAACCACCGAGGTGGTGCAAGGGGTCCAGTCACCCATTACTTTGAAAGGGGGATATGACGACAGCGGAGGTGCCGGGGGCTTCTGCTGCGGTGCCGCCCAGCTCACCGCCAACAAAAGCTTCCTTGACAAACTGGTGGGAGCGCTTCAAGAAACGAAGTGGGAAAGACAATGGGGGGGATAAGGGTATGATCATTAGCTCACTTTTGCCTACTCCATCTCCCGATGATTCTATCTCTGGTGGTGAATTCTTGAAGGCTTACAAATTATTTCTAGATACCCCAGGCATTTTCGGCGTTCCACTCCAGAGGAGCATCAATTATGCAAATGTTGCGATTTCATTGACAGATGCAAATGGCCAGCAATTTGTCTATGGCTATGTTCCAATAGTGGTCGCTAAATGTGGTGTATATTTGAAAGAGAAAGGTATGCATTATCTCCGCCATTGAAACCTCATGCATGTGCGAGATTGTCGATGTGCGAAGCTTGACGCTGACGGTACTTTAATATCATATAGCTACCGATATCGAAGGTATTTTCCGATTAAGTGGCTCAGCAAAGCGAATCAAGGATCTCCAGACAATATTTGACTCCCCCGAAAAATATGGGAAGGGTCTGGATTGGACCGGTTACACTGTGCATGATGCGGCAAATGTCCTGAGAAGGTACCTGAATTTGCTCCCTGAGCCTATCATTCCGCTGGACTTCTACAACCGATTTCGAGATCCTTTGACAGTGCAACCGGAAAAATTCACTGCTGCAGAAGCTATCAAGATATACCAAAGACTCATCTCCGAGCTGCCCCCTCTCAACCGACAGCTCTTGTTGTATATTTTGGACCTTCTGGCTGTATTTGCTTCCAAATCTGAACTCAATAGAATGAATGCGGAGAATCTCGCTGCAATCTTTCAGCCGGGGTTGATTTCACACCCCAGTCACGAAATGGCACCACAGGCATACAAGTTGTCGCAAGACGTTCTGGTCTTTCTGATTAACCATCAGGACCACTTTCTACTTGGTATGCGAGGGACCAATGACGACGAAGGGGGTCCGGAACTCAATACACCATCAACGCCATCGTCAGCGAAGCACTTGATTGCACGATCGCCATCTAATTCAAGTGCGGGTGCGGACGATGTTCGAAAGTATGGAGGTATCAGGAGGAATGCCTCTGTAAGCTCGAAAAAATCAGGAGGCCATGCACCAACAAAATCTAGCGGTGTAAGTCGGAGCAATACCCTGCCAACTAAAAGGTCTCCTCGCACGCGTGCATCTGCCAATTTTCGACCCACTGATGGTTCTTCATCTCCAAAACCAATTGAGTCGATATCAACAGAAAGTACTGCTACAATAGGAGGGTTTGTACGGCCACCGTCACCCGGGGGAAAGATGATGGAAAACGTCAGCCCAGTGGGTGCCCCAAATCCAGCTGGTCTTGGGTTACAGCCTATGGGGGAAGCTCGCTCTCGACAAGTCTCTGGGTCGTCGCCGCAAATTTCCCCAGTAACAACGCCAACAAAGGATCTGTTTTACAATCTCTTTACCGGGGACTCGGATAAACCCCAAAGGAAGCTGAGAAAAAAACGGATACCAGGAAGTAGCAACCACTCAGCAGAATCTTCAACGGCTTCACTGCCCGTGGCCAACAACGCCGGTTCGTCACAGCCCCCGCTCGAGACCATACCTGCAGCACCACTGCCCGCCCCACCTGTTGTTCAATCTCAGCCTCTACCTGTGCCAACCCCTAATTCTGGCTTTTCCGGCGCAACCTCTACCTCGACATTAATGCCAACCATGTCACCTACACCATCCGCAACCTCCAGCGTAACTAGTCAGGATAGTGCTCATTCGTATTCTGATGCGACGAACACCTCTACCTCCCCCGAGAAAAAGAAAAAGGCCAAATCGCGGTGGAGATGGTCAAATTCAAAAGTCGAAGGCTGGAATCCGGGAAGCCCGCCATTTGGAGGTTCGACTGGAAGTATAGCGGAAAGAATGCGACGTGCTTCACCGAGTCCTCCGGATCCTGACCGCAAAGTTAGCAGTGATGGCAGCGGTGACGATGAGAGCAGATCTAATAAGGGACCCCGGGGCTGGTTGAAGAAACTGAGCGAGCGGAAATACCCGCACGACGACAAGGACATCCCAACACATATCCAAGCGCAACAGCTACCACCGCCACAATATCAATATCCGGCACCTGCACTGCCGCAAGTTCAGCCACCGACGCCTTCTTCTCTGGGGAAGCCAATATCACCTATTGCGGAAGCAGAAATCTCAATCAACGAGGACCATTCTACAGAGCCTGTTTCGACGCGGGGTCCAGATACACCCACACCTACGCAACACACTACAGATATCTTAGGGAGTCAGAAAATTTCTGGGCCTGTTGATTTCAGTAAATTAACTCCAAAGTCCTCATCTGCAGTCTCCGATGGGTCACCCAGTACTTCACCCGAGTCTGAGACTACACCGAGAGCTTCATCACAACCTTCTCCAGAGACCCAGACAGGGAACCCATCTACGAATGTGCCTTCTATAAGCAATGATAATGCTAGTTCACTACCAAACGGCATAAATGCGTCAACAGCGAAGCCGATAAATACAAATCCAGTACCGGAAACAGCGCGGTAGCTTTGTTATATACTGTTATGAGTTCTTGATACCAGGGTTTTGGGTCTGAATTTTGCTACATCAAACTGGTTGGCGTTCTTGCGATGGTCGGTGATACCTGCGTACATATAAGGAGTCTGTGGGATTTTATGTACGTTTTATAGGACTGTTCAATCTTCCGGGAAATATAGGATTGTTTTACGTATGGCTTTCCTTTATTTGGAACTACCCCCATGGGGGTGCCTTTTTGGGGGATGGGTGGGGGTTTTATGTATCTTTTTTTTTCTCCTTTTCGTTTTTCTTCATACAGCTTTAGTTTGTTTTTAGGTTGGGTAATGACTTTATGTGTGTATGTTGTGTGGTATGTATCTTTTCTTTCTGGCTTCTTTATTTTGTTCTTTTTTGTCTTTCTATTATTTATCTTCCTACACTTTTCTCGAGTGTCCACACTTTAACGATATGATGAGCTGTACCTGGATGGCACGAATGGGATATGTAGTTTTTTCTTGTTTAATGGTTACTCTTCAGTTATGGGAGGCCTCTTCTTTTACTAGGTGGAGGTAGATCACACGATGGAAATTGTGGTAATAGGCGCGAAGTACTTTGTACCACCTATCATATGGCGTCTAAACACACGCGGCCTTAACATATCTTGTTCCGTTCCATCCGCGAACCAGTTTGAAACGCAATTTTTCAAGAGTTGGAGTTAATTGACGAACTCACGAAGCGACCTATTGGAATGTTCTAAATACCAACTACAAACTCGCCCCTGAAACCCAGTTAGTTCCCATCCCGATTGCCATGAAAAGACCCCCACGAATTGAAGCTGATGCCCAAGTCCGGATGGGTACTGGCACGTTAACAGCGAGGGGAAAATTGCAGATGCCTACCCATGCAGCCCATTTAGATGTAAGACAGCTGCTTTGTCCAACGGATGGGGTTGGAATGCTAACATGCAGTTAATCGGACATCTGTTGTGCGACATCGATGCATCGAAACACGCTCAGTCTTCCACTCCCTTATCTTGTACCACGGCAACGTAAGACAATCACTGCGTCGCACGAAGGCTGAAGCTTTGATACTTGTCTCTTCTCACACGCACATGCATGACTCGAAACGCGTGGTTGGGCCCTAAGGATCCCAAGGAAAAACCGAATGCATACGCCAAAGCTCTCATTGGTAAAAAAGCAATACTCTCGGGATATATACCGCAAAAGTTGATGGCCTTGATCATGGATGATGGATTCGAAGCCCATGAATCGACAGAACTCACCTTCAAGTTCGGTGATTCGTGCATATACCCGCACATATATCATCAAACTTTCAGCTCGGTGCAAGGATCCCCCGATCGAAAACTTCTCGGGATGAAGTTACGCGCTCGCCTTGATGCACGTCGTCGAAACGAAACGAAACATCCTGACGGAATTGGCATCGCACCCACCCACCCTGCTTGCACAATTGCTCAGGGGAATTTGGTCTGGGATATTGGAGCTGTGAAGACTATGGACCGTCAAGGATCTTCATTGAAACGCCGTCGTTGGCTTCACCTCCCCAGCCGCCACCACGATAACCGACGGCTGTGGTACTCGGACCGGAAAGCTCCCCCGGTACCAATTACAAGGCGACCGCCACTATCCACAATTGCGTAGAGGCAGGGTTAACACCTACAATTGGACTGCTTCTTAGAAACTACCCAGGTCCAGGTTCGTTCGGCATAATCCGCAATGGCAACGCGGGGAGAACGGTGATGAAAGCAATGGTGAATATGGTGGAAGTTCTTTTGGAGGTTTCCGTGGGGCAGATGAGAATGTGAACATATATACCAGGTCTTAGGATGAGCTCAAATCTGGAATACAAGTTCTGGAATAGGATGATCGTGGGCGAGGTTAGTATCTAAGAAGATAGGCTCTAGAGAAGATTTCGGATGTGAAAAGAAAGACAAGAGACCTGAGGAAGTCATCTACCCACTGACGATTAGATCTCGGTGGTTTTCTGCCCAATCTTGCGTTCAGTTGGCTGGTTATTCGACCCGCTTGATCCATCATTGATCACTCGAATTTTGACCACTAGCAGCCTGCTCCTATTTTCGACCACTTTAAAATGTGCTACGTTTCCATTAGCAGCCTACCTAGAGTACCTAGTGCAATTGGTAGTAGCGGAGGGTTTAGGTTGCCTAAAAGTTCCCAAATATGTACTGCGTCATGACGTCAACTGTCTCGAACCATGAAAGGTCTAAATATCAGTACCTAATTCCCTACACAATAACTTCTCGTATATCATATCATCTCACAATCCAAACCCAGCATGTGTTCCCACTTCGACACCCAAACCAACCCGAACGTAGGCGGCCAAAAACCAGTATCGATTAGTTCCAAAGCCATCGAAACCGGTGCTTCCATAGTCCAAGTACGGTGTTGTGTCCACTCTACATTCTCACAGTAGTTTCTGACCACTATGACGGCAGGAGTTCCTCCCTCTTAAGAATGTCTGCGCTTACCTTAACGCCTTCCACATCTACACCGACGACCCGACGCGGCGTGTCGAAGCCCAGCACTACTGCATGCACATCAGCGAAGACGTTAGGTCAGTTAGCTAGCAAGCATCATATGTCAATGCAATGCACAATTGACCCTATCTCAGGCAGTGTATCATATTTGATGCGCCCACCCCTAACGCCCGACTGATCGGTGTGGAATACATGATCACGCGCGAACTTTACGAGACTCTCGAGCCCGAGGAGCGAAAGCTCTGGCATTCCCACGTGTTTGAGGTGAAAAGCGGACAACTTGTTATGCCGAAGCCTGCGGGAAGTCTCATGCCCACTAAATTATGGGAAATCGCTGAGACGAAGGAGATGGAGGAAGTAGTGAATTTGTACGGGAAGACGTGGCATATGTGGCAGGTATGGTGGTTCCTTCTCCGTGGGTTTGGAGGTCTGGAGATACTAATGGTGCGGGATAGGTGGATAGAGGCGACAAATTGCCGTTGGGTAGGCCCATGTTGATGGGGAGCTTTCTCAAAGAGACGGATGGGTTTAGAACAGCGGTCGACGATAGGGATGAGAGGTTTGGTGTGGATAGACACCACAAGGCGAAGCTGAGGGAACATATCTCAGAGCCAGAGATCCACCCCGATGCCGATCAATGGGATCATAGTAAACAGTGTTGAGAGTGTAAAGTCCGGATCATACACGTCAACAAAACATTGTAGTCATTAATGTCTTATTTATTCCACTCTTGTCTCTACCGTGAAACATAAAATATAACTTTTGATGGACCCAACCATAACGCCAAATAAGAAACTATACAAAGGATATTTACCGGTAGATACTATGTCCTACCAATACCTGCTCTTTCTACTCTTTAGAGACAACCATTGCCTCCCTCTGTGGTATCCTTCTCATTTGCTTCTTGGAATGGCGTCGACGGTTCTCTTCTCTCCGCTTAATTGCAGCCTCCTCTTCCTTCTTGATCTCGCCGGCCTTGTTGACAGGTTTTGGCACATGTCTATGGCGAGCTATCCGCTTAATCTCCGGCATGTGCTTGTATCGTTCCTTCAAGGATGCATCATATTCTAGCTTTGTGCGCTCTTTAGCGGTGCGGACGTGTGAGCGTTGCGAGGCTTCTGCGCGCCATAATCGGACATTGCCGTCGTCAGAGCCAGAGAGAATGTAGCGAGTGTCCGTGGTGAACGCAACCGAGAATACACGCTGCATACGCTTGGTGTGGTAGACATCACTACACGCATGTTAGAACCCGCCGAACAAACGTTGTTGGGTGGTGATGACATACCGTGAATGCCCTTCTCTTGCCTTAAAAATCCTCACAGTCCTATCATAGCTACCCGTCACCAATTCCTCGCCCGTCGGCGAATAATCCACATCCATAACAGCCGCCACATGGTCCTTCAACACATTCAACGCCCTATTCAACTTCCTCATATCGAATATGTAAACGTTATGGTCCTCGTTCGCAGTGGCAAAATTAAACGCCTCCATGGGATTCCAGCAGATCTGGTTGCTCCTCAACTTGGTCACCAGTTTTGCCAGCGGCGAGCTAGTCCTGAGATCATACAAGATCAACGTCCTATCCCCTCCCGCGCTTGCCAAAACCGACGTTTCACTCTGGTTAAATCTCACAGTATTGATCGTATCAGCGCCCCACTGCAGTGTTGTAATAGGCTTCTGCCGGTCCCAATCCCAAATATCGATGACCGAGGAAGCAGTCGCAAAATTTCGGTCGTTACGGTGATGGCTGACGGCATTGAACCCATAGTTTCCAAAGTATGTAACGACGGGCGCGTTGTTCCCTTCCGCGTTGATATCCGGATCCCACATCTTGACCGTGCGATCGCTGGCGCAAGATAGTAACCTTCGATCCCCACCTACAGACGTAAAGCAAAGCCCCCTAACAATCCCTTCATGCGCCCTGACACTCATAACCTCCTTCCGATCCGTCAAATCCCAAATCTTGACCTCCCCGTCGCCAGAGCTGGATGCGACACGGTTCAGAGTCCGCGGGTCTTTGGCAAAGCTGTAGACGCCGTCAATGTGTCCGTTTCCAAGTTGCGCAACGAAAGGCTTCGCAAACATGCGCTCCATCTTTGTTGCCGTGAGCGCTCGTGTATATTCTCGGGCTTTCTCGAATGGGTGTAATTCGGGATTGAGGTTGCGAGGTTGAACCACTGCTGTGGTCCCCAAGGGGTTGTAGGTCTCTGCAGACCGGGAGAGAGCTTTGATTTTCTGTTCATGATGTTAGTTTGAGAGTTATAAAGGCGTAGCTAAAACTTGCCATCGTTCGTATATGGTGGGGATCCAGATCTTCAATCTGCGAAACTTTGAGGCACCCTTGAAATTCTAATGCGGGTTACCCGGTGGCGCTAGTGCAGGGTTAGGGCGCGCGTTGTCGAGTGACATTCCATGGTTGAAGATGGCTGATTAGAGCAGACAGCACACTGCTGCTTTATTCTGTGCTTTGTAGGTTTTCATCCCATAGAACTTTTGCTTGGTATTTATGTTTTCAAGCCCATTTCCACCCCAAAAAGCATGCAACCATGTTACTATAGCCAGAAATTTCCAATATACAGTTCCCTCATCCACTTGATTTAGTTCACAAAACGCTTTAAAGGCTACCACGCCATCTTGAGCTCTGCTATAGCACTTATAAAATACCAATCCCTTCGTCAGTGCCTCCTTCTTAGGTCCCACTGAGATACTTCCACTCCCCTCCGTAACAATAACCACTTGGTCCCTCCACCAGCTTAAAACTCTCCTTCCCTGCCAGCAACTCTGTTTTAACAACCACAAACTCAATTGGAGGATCACAAAGTACTTGTGTCGTTGTCATCCCCTTTCTCTCAAGGGACGGACTTCATCTTTGCGCTTCAATCGGAGCATAGGATTCGTTTGTTTGGAGGAAGATAACCTCGCTGGGGGAGGGGGTGATGTAGTTGAGAAATAAGGCGCAAAAGAGGCCGATATCCTGCGGAAACTAGCCATCGAGCCGGACTATGAGGTCTGCGAGGTTCTCTGCCAAATCCACGGCAGTCGAAGGTGCTGGAAAAAATAGGGTTAACGGGCCTCAGCGTAAAGTTTATCTGGTTCAATCTCGAAGCCAGACTACTCAGTGGCAGCAGCAAAACGTGCAGCCGCCGGGTCGGCACCAATTTTCCCCGAAGATAATTGCGCTATACTTGTGATATCCACTCATATATATGAAATTTTAGTACCCCAATCATAAGAATTGGTTCCTGCATACCATCAGCGACATCTTTGGGAGTAGCCAAGGTATACGTCATTACCCCATTGTAACTGAAAAGAGATAGCGGAAGCATGACTGCAGCTTTGAACGAGAATTATGATCTGGTATGCAATGAAAGCAATGATAAAAATAGCAATAGCGGGGCTGTTTTCGAGTGTGCGAGTTGGTCTATGATGGATGTGGGATGAAAATGTGGATGTCAATGGCGGTGGTCCACTACTTTACCCCGCTGTCCAACGCCAACGTGTATGCTTAATTAAGTCTGCTCATGCAAGGACAACTATCGTAGTGCATTAGTTGATCTCTTTTGGAGAACAGGGTTTCACTGGGCGGGTTTTCATAAGACACCTCAGATTCAGATTCATCACAACTCACGAGCACCACGAGCACCACGAGCACCACGAGCACCACAAAGTAATGCAACGCCTATTCTTCCATTCCCCCCGCCAACCAGCTGCACGGCGCGCACTAGATAGAGTACATGAACTCCCTTCTCGTTCTCCTCCTCTCCTATCCCCCTCTCCCTTACCATATAATCGTCATAATAGAAGCAAAAAAAGCAAGCCCACAACATAGCTTGAAACAAAAAGAGAACAAAACTCCATAGTTTACTTTATCATTTCCCGTTGACATCCTCATACAGTAACAAGAACATCCCTTGAAAGCCACCACCAGACCTTCTCCTGAAAGTCGGACATTCGTTTTATGAGGATGAACCGCCCCAAATAAAAGAACCCCTTTATATCATTCACACCCACCAAACCCGTTTCGTTTCGCACAATCCGACCCAATCCAGAGAAAAAATAAAGGAACATAAAGGTGAAAAGAGACAAGAAGGAGAAGCGGGCAGAATGGACAAATACGAAACGGGCAATGCGATAACAGCCAAAACCAAGGTACAATCGGCCAAATGAATGTAAACTCGTATCCTTGGCACTGTCAAGAACCCAAGGGCAAAAACAAAAAGGCTAATGTAGAAAAAACGTTAAGATTTGATCGAAGAAAGTACAGGAAAATGCATCGAATTAGTTGGGGTAGATGTGGCATACAGTTGCGCACTTTCTACCTCCGTCATGAAAGTATTATGTATTCATGGCATTCAGAAAAGAGCACTTTTTCTCTTGTCGACCGCACTGAAAACTAGGCTAGGGGCTTTCAAACCGCCGCTTCCCTTGGAACTGAGTCTGCTAGAGACGGATCCCTCATCAGCACTGGAGTTGTTATGCTCATAGTCGCGGAGGCTCTGGCGGCTGTTGCGGCCGGCAGCGGAACCGACGCTGTCAGTCTCCTCGAAGACGAATCCTTCGTTCTCTGAAACGGGAGTCATGGTTCCACCGGCAGAAGCGGTGCCTGCAGATCTAGCGGAACGGCGCTCTGTACTGGCAGAGACCAATCTTGAAATCGCACGACGACGCTGACGCGTGGCGAAGTTCTTACTACCCTCGTCCTTGGAAGTGGGTTTGGCCTTCAACTCTTCGATAGATGGAGGTCCACGAGGCTGGCGTAAGGGATGGGTTCCGCTAGCGTGACCAGGTCCGAAAGTAGCTGTCATTGGGGTGGCAGGCAGCTTGGGCAGTGACGTCTTGGGAGCTTCGGTAATTTCAAGGTTGTTGATTGAGGTGCAAGTGGATAAAGAGCTGGCCTTCTTATGGCCCTTCTTGAATCTAGCGGCGGCAGGAGAATTGGCAGTAGCAGTAGGATTGGCAGTAGCATTATTCGACTGCTGGAGGCTGAATTTGGGGGGAGAGCGCGAACGGCTGTTGGCACGGTTTCCAGCCATCGACAGGCCAGCGGACGCAGGCGGGTCAATAGGAGTGGGAGGACTAATCTCAACCTGGGCAACGGGGAGTTGTTGCTGATACTGCTGCTGTTGTTGCTGTTGTTGAAGCTGGAGCTGTTGTAGCTGCTGGAGCTGCTGGAGCTGTTGTAATTGCTGGAGCTGCTGCTGCTGTTGCTGTTGCTGTTGCTGACCATAACCACCGTTGTTCTGGGGCTGACCATATTGTTGATATGGGTTGTTGTACTGTGGGTACATCGAATTGTTATTGTTATTGTAAATACCACCCAAGCCCATTCCAGGGCTCATCGGTGGTGTTGCCGAGTATCCCACACCTGCCTGCATTTGCAATTGAGCAAGCTGTTGCTGCAACTGTTGGACTTTCTGGGCCGCTGCAATCTGCTGTTGGACATGAGCAAGGTACGCATTCTGAGCCATCATCATCTGCATATGATTGTAGTTGTCCTGATCGTATTCATCGATGTCTCCATCGTTCACTTGAATGGAAGGCGAGGAGGACGAAGGGGGAGTGGGCAATCTCTGTTGACCCTGGAAACCAATGTTGCCGTTGCCGTAGCCCATTGAAGGAGCGCTGATACCGGCATATCTGCTGTTGTCGTAACCATGCTCGGCTGTAGAAGTTGGAGTAGGGATCGGGGTCTTGGGAGCCGTACGAAGACCCGCCAGGAGTGCAGACCGAGCAGATCGAGGAGTCGGAACAGGCTGATTCTCCAAAGGAGCAGCAAGGTTGTTCGAAGTTGGAACAGAAATATTTCGCAGGTGAGAGCCCTTACCCCTCGACCCGTATGAGGGCGTAGAATTCTGGTGAAAGTTATTGTAAGTCATTTGAGCAAGCCCGCCTGCGTCCATGCTCTACAGCAAAGTCCAATGACAGACTGATGAGGGGTGTCGGTGGGCAACGGGAGGTAAAAAAGGACCGATTAGAAGTTGATCGAACGAGCTGATTCGGGATTCTTGTTGAAGAGGGTATACCCGTGATATTGTGACTATTGAAAAAGATGCAACAGCTCGTAGGTATGTAGTGATGAATTGATTAAAGCGAGAAAAAAGGCAACACCCAGAAACAAGAGAGGCTTGTCTCCTTTCTGAAGCAGTTATGCTAGCCGGTCCGTGAGTTGCGTTGCGAGGTTTGTTGAAGACAAGCGCGAAAGAAGGCGGACTAAATTTTGACGACCAAGTATCGACAGCAAAAGCAACGACCAAAGGGACAGTTTTGAAAGCGGCTATTGGACGTTGGTGTTGCGATGAGGGAAGACCGACGAGAGATAATGACGGTTGTGAACAGCCGGCTTCAGGGAAAACACACGAAATGACCCCAATTGCGACGCGACACAAGCGAACTTTAGAGAGTTGCTGTTGTAAGTATTGTCGAAATTATTTTTTCTAGAGTTGGTGTCGACGTCGTTGACGAGAGGGTTGAGGCGAACGTGCTCAGCACGAGAAAGACAAGCAGACCGACCAGATAGCAGAGCACAGCAGGTAGCGAAGGCGGTTCGGTTACTCAAAAGAGTAGACGACAGAATTAAGGGGGTGCGAGACCTGTTAAAGGCTGTAGACTGACTGAACTGAGAAGGACGCTGTCGATGAGAGAAAGACGGAGGATGAAGGTGGTGGTGGCGGTGGAGAAGGAGAAGGTGGTGGATTGGGGATGAGAAGGAGGTCTGGAGCAGGCAGGGAGTGAGTGAATTTGGGTGTGAGGCGGGAGGGAGGTTGCAACCTCTGCCCGTTTTGCTGCTACCCAATCACGGTTCAGGGGCGTCTGAAAACCGGCATCCACCATCATCCACCGCGAGACTGATTCCCTATCCATCGGTGTCCGCGATCCTCTCGCTTTCTCTCTCCCTCTCTCCCTCTCTGCCTTTGCGCGCTCTCCGCGCTCCGCGTTCCAGGCGGTTTCTCATTTCTGTCAGCAGCCCTACGCAAAGAGCAATAGACACAGAAACCGCGTGTTTGGTTTACCCCGCCCGCCCTCTTCCCATCCTCCCATCTTACTGGACAAAGCCACTTTAATTGGCGATCATATGCTTGCGACCCTCAATAATAACATGCAACCGAACCGCGTCTCTCCATCCTGTCAGCTTCTATTCCCGGGCGTCTAGAGTACATATGTAGATAGATTGATGGATAGATGGCTGGCTGTATTTACGGATCGGATACCGGCTTATTTATTCAGCATAAGCCGAGTTCCTTGCATCTGCATAGATGTAGGAGTGTGGAGTATGGAGTACTTGTACTCCTCAGTTTGGGCATTTGAAACGCTTCTCCTCCACTCTCCACAGATTCAGTCTGGTGAAACAAGCTACCGTTTCTTCTCCCTTATTTTCGTTTTGACACCTACCATCACTCAGAAAATCACCAAGATTCGCGAGACACGGCACTGTCGGTGCATTTTTGGCAGCAGCAGGTATCCGCGTGGCAAGGGTATTAATTTGAAACCATCAACAACGCCCATAACTGCAATTCAACACCCATAGTAACGCCCATTAACCTACAAACTGAGAATCCCATGAAACACCGAACAATTCCTCGCAGTAAAACCCCCGAGCCCGAAAGAGCGCAAAAAGAAGTTATATGTAGCAGTAGCGCAATTATATCCCCCATACCTAATTCAGTCCACCTGGTCTCCACCATTGCTTTCAACACCCAGAGCAGCCCGTAACGCTGCATTCTCCGCCTTCAGCCTCTCGATGACAATATCTGGCTCTAGAATAGTCTCCTGTTGAAATGCCTCTCTCAACATCCTACTAAGATTCGACAATCGCGCGCCATTCTCAATTTCCTTCTGCCGTAGTGACGCGTTCTGTGTGCGTTCGTTCGCGAGTTGATTCGTGTATGCTGAATGGATATTGATTGTTGCAATGCTATGTTCGTGCTAGTCGCGTGTTAGCTACAGTAGGTAGAGAGGAGGGGGGATGAGATGAAACCACACACAGCATATACCCTCAACCCCTCCAAAATTTTCTCCAAAACCGCTTCATAGTCCTGCGCCAACAACCCAAGATCTTCATTTTCCGCACGCAGATCCGAAACTTCTTGCCGTAGCACTTTGTTCTCCTCCGTCAATTCCAGTTCGCGGAATGATGGTATTGAAGTGTCGCCGTTCACCGCGCCCGCAAGATTCCCCGCCTCCACCGTCGGATCGCCGCCTCGATTCTGTTCGCGCGCGATCAAATCAACCTTCTGCTTGAAGCAAGAAGATAGATGAGAGGAGTCGATGAGGGTTACTAACTCTGATCTCATCGGCCTTTTTGACAAGCCCCACAGTGCTTTCCCGGTTTGCAGCAAGGACGGCAGAGAGCTCCTGTACTTGTTGCCATAGGTGGTTCAGGTCCAGCTGATGTCCAGCGCCGCCAGGGAACATAATGTAGTTGTATCTTTTGTCTTCTTCCTTTTCTGGGTGCACACGGCGATGGTGATGTTCGTTGGTCTTGTTGCTGTTGCTGTTGCTGCTCGTAACGAACATTGGCGGTCGTGTATCTGGAACAGTTTGCCGTTTTGACGCCAAGCCAGAGGTTGCCGGACGAGGCAAAACACCCTGGAACTTCATTGATTCCATGGTTTATTCGAGAGGATGTTTTGACAAGAATTCGGGGAGTTTATAGGTGTGATAGTTTGAAGTGGTCTTTTTACCCTGGTTTAACGTTAAATTTGTGTGAACCTTTGAACTTTAGAAGCCGGAGGCTCAATCACATGTCAGCTAGTACGTACTTGGATATCGCTCCAATGACGCGGCAAAGTACCGTGTCGAACGGTCAGCATCCAAGTCGCCTGCCTTGCTTGAACTCAATTCAACAAAAATCGACCGGTAAACTCACGCCTCCAACGCCTGCCGCACCTGGATCAGTAGCCCAAAGAAACAAAAAACACACATGCCACCGCCAATCTCAATTGGCTAGTAGCCCCACCAGCCTGCTACTCTCCACCTTCCCCTCGTCCTCCATCTCCTCGTCCTCCTCTCCACCGCCCTCCTCGTCTTCCTGCAGCATCTTCCCCTTCCCTTTCAATTTCGCCTTCTCCACCTGCACCGCCAATAACACAGCCAACATCTTGGTTCTCTCCAACTCCTCATTCAGCCTGCCATCTCTCGTAACCAGATTCGGCTGCACATTCTCCACAGGGTTCTCAAATAGCCTTAGCGTTCCCCTCAGCCTTTCATAATACGCGCGTTTCAGTCGCTGCCCCTTCAGCACATTATAGGAATGTTTCAGCCTTGCGCGCAGCGTCTGATACATCTCCAGGTCTTCCTCGGTTTCCCCTTCTTCCTTGGGATAGCTCTCGGGGAGCGCATCGATGTTTCTGCCAAATCCCTGTCAACACCCTCCTCTCCCATTCTCTTCTCGGTGGAAAGGAACACACTCTTTCAACCTCAAATCCACCCCCGCCCTCAACACCGCAACTTCCTTCCCCACCTCTCCCCCCTTCCCTTCCGCCGCCTCCCAATAGAGTGAATCAATCTGCTCGGCGACATGTCGTAGTGTTTGTGATGAGTACACAAGGTTGTGGTGTTTCCGCGCGGTGATGGAGAGCTTGTAGAGGACCTGCTGTAGTACTGAGTCACTGAGATCGCCGTGTTCGTCGCTCGCCGGGAGGTTTTGCTGCCACCGTGCTGGTGGCTGCGGGAGTGTTGAGAGAATGCGCGTCTGAGAGGATAAGAATGCGGTTTTGGCGGTGAAGGTGGAAGGTTTGGATGGCATTGTGGTAGGTGTTTGGTGATGTTGTGGTACTGGGGTGTGGCTGATATTGTGATATTGGGGGACGTGATTGGCGCTTGTTTGTTGTGGTTGCACGTAAGACTTGAAGCTCCAACCAACACTTGAGACAACGAAAAAACAATCATGTATGATATGACTTTCACTGCATCAACAACACGATTATGCGGATCTGAATCAAGGTCGGATTCCATCTAAAACAAGATCTAGAGCAAGAATACGAAGGAAAGAAAGAACAAAACACCCCAAGGCATGGGACTGTTGATTCCGCTCTTAAAATCCCACCTTCCTCATCAAGTCTTCAACGTGAGCTTTATCGTAGGTAAATTGTTCAATTGTCAAACGATCACAAAAAATTGGTAAGTTTAGATATCTCAACGTCTGTAGGCGTGACCCTGCGGTTCTGTTAGCTCATAAGTTCCAAATAAACACGACATCATTAAGGTATTTTCTTAAGGTGTAATTTCCCCCCTAAAGGACCTCATCTTCAACGCCATAAGGCGTTTACATTCGGGATGGCGATATTCGCCTCCATCATCGGACAGTGTTTAGAAATTATATTTCCTCAGACATAGTTATTTATAGTTATATTGACTTTTTCCGTCCATGCCGACGGGTAGAGACGTTTCCATGACCTTGGTATTTGGCCGTGACGTTGCCGCTAGACTTCTTGTGGGCTCGCAATTCGAAACTGCCATGGTTCTTAGTGTTCAGCACGGAACAAGATATCTCGGGACCAACGAAACTTTAGCTGCCACAGGATGAGATGTCTCCAGTGTTGCTACCCGAATCATGTACTACATCTTCTAGAACCTCCGGAAAACAAGGCCTAGCTATGGGGATCCAAAGTTTTTCCGAAACGCCTGACTTTCGCTGGAAGACAGTCGTACATTGCAAAGTACTTCTCTTCACCGACGAGATGGAGGTGACGCCGCCGATATGGGCCTATAGCATAGGTTTGAGGGGTAACTTATAGGGGCCGCGGCCAGATCGGTAGTCCTAGAGCGTAGAAGCGGACAAGGAATGCGGAGGGTTTGGCCCCATAACCCTCCTTGAAAGCTCGAGGTGATTGTGACTACCGGTTTGAGAAGCTGACGGACTTCTTATTCTTTATACTAAATTATATTCGTCATCCAGAGTGAGGAGAACATAAGTCGATTAGGTCCATGAAACCATCCGCTATCTACGGTGCCTTTTCTCGGCATCATAATCGATGTAGCGGGAAAGGCGGGTTACCATCCTAATTGCTCCCCTCCTTCAAAGACGGCTACTTTCATCCCCTCAATACAAACTATATCCGTTTGAAATATTGTGGGAAATATCGCTGGATTAATTCTGCCGCGCGCGAGATATTTGTAGCTAGTACAAGGATTTGGACCATTCCCCCTACTGCTGAGGCGACGCCCAGACGAAGTCCCATCGCACCCAGGCCCCAGATACAGTGTGGGACGTTCTCGGGGGTGAGAGGAGAACATACTGCTAAGCGGAAGTGACTGAGGGTTGCGAGGTCGATGGGCCAGTTGCTGAAGTCGCTGGATGGGAAACACATTGCGACATCAGAAATGACAAAGGGTCTGTCGTAAAGTCTGCTAGCTCTCGTGGGAGTGCAAGGATTGCTTTGTCAAGAGTGACGAGGTGTTGAGTGGGTTAAGTTAGATGTCATCGCATGATGTGCAGAAAGGTCGTGGGGCTTAGGGCTCCAGTTCTTTGGAACGTCTACTCTAGAGTATGTATATGAATACAACCATCACAGAAAGTATCGGTACCCATTCCTGCTCCTCCTAGTAGCCAATTAAGCCCGCCTCTCGTATATACAAGGGTTAAGAGGTAAAGTAGATATATTGGCATACTCCGGAATTCATACTGGCCATCTCCACTCGTGTAGATCTCCCAGTGCCCATACTTTCGGGCAGCCTGCACCTTGCATTTGCAGTACTGAGACAAACGCAGCTCTCCCCCAAAAGTAAAACCTCTCGGTACAACCTTATATCATGCGATAAATCTGCTTCACTGTCATCCGTCCACCGTCAGCCTCTGCACACCACAATATGCAGTCGTAGACTCCACTCACATTCCAAGCTATCCTGCGCCGTCTCTGGCAGCTCCTCGATGACGACGCCCGGCCTGCCAGCAACCCTCGAAAATGGCGGGATCACGGTGTTGGGTGCAATCACCGTCCCTTCTTCGATCCGCACGCAGTCTTTGATGATAGAAAATTTCCCCTGCCCACCCCCAGATTAGTGTGAGAATAGTGAGGTAGATAAGGGAGCTGCTACAATAACAGATCCCGCTCCAATATGCACAAAGCTCCCCACCATGGCTGCCTCCACCACCGCGCTCTCGCCAATAAAAACATGGTCCCCAAGCTTCATCGGATAGAAACTAAACATTCTGATCCCCAGTCAACGACACCGTCTCATCGGTGGGTGGGATAAAACTCACCCCCGATGCGTCTTCCCGGGTGGCCTCAACACGCTACCCCGCGCAAAAAAACAGTACCTCCCCACAGCGATAGCAACATTTCCGTGCTGTCCTTGCACGCCCGCACGTCGTAGATCCCCGCGGATCGTGCAGTCTGCTTGGATGATAGTTTTCCCGCCAAGAATGATGTTTTGCGAGCCAAGGATGTTGGATTTTCGAGAAACCTTGTTGCCGGTGTCGGTTTCGATGTATTCGCCCTTGACTTGTTTTGGTGGCATGGTTGGTTGGTGGTGGCGACCAAGTCTCAATGAATGAGAGCTTGTGTTGACGTGCGGAGATTTGGCAGGGATAGAGTAACATTCAATCATGCGAAAGCCCGACTTGTGGCGCGCGGTAAGATGTAGCCGCGTCGCTGGGTCATCTCAGACCTGTTAAACAACGCCTTGCGATCGGTATCTGGCAAAAGTCCTTGAACTACTTATTACCCCAGTGGCAGCTCGTTAACCCCACTCTGCTGTGCGGCTGCCTCTCATGCAGTTGGGTTGGATGCAGGCGAGTAGAAACAATCAGGCGAGTAGAAACAATCATCAGAGCTCACCCACCACCTCAACAAACAATACGAGCCCCTCTGCTCCACCAAGACAACAATCAACCGATGTACCCACAACTCAATGCTTACTAGATCCTAGTAGTTTCTGTCTGGGCCCCCAGAAGTCTGAACCTAGTAAGGCAACAATTCCCAAACGCGAACCCCTCATCAATGTCTAGATTTCCCAACTCGGCTATCCGGACTGAGTGTGCTGGATGATGACTCCCGGTAAAATAGCCTTCTGCATGGTAAGTAAAGTGCTTACTCTTTATCAGAACAATATCGTCCGATCACAAAGCGTCGCAAGATCTAGATAGATTGGAGCACTGCTGACGGGCCCTATTTCCTTGGTCCTCCAGCCAGTTACCGCCCGCGACTATCTACTCGTAGTCATCATAACCTCACCGGACGACTGTCAGCGGGTATTGGTGGGATTTATAGGTCCACGAATGTAGTGAAGTAGTGGACGCCAGAGCGGTTATCCAGCCTTCCGAGTCCTCGGCCAATGCAGATATTCATAGCTCCAGCTCTGCAAGAAGTACGTAACAGCCTGATATCAAGCCCAGACCTTGACGCTCGCTTGGAGAAGGTCTAGTTTACAGGCCGGAGAGTATCGCAGCCGTCTTGTGGGCACCCGCTCTTACTCATCTCATCAATACCAAACAATATTCTTGCATGAAACCCTCTGAGGCATCACCACCACCTCATCTAAATATACCTCCCCCACATTCTACTCTAGATAACGCACCCCAATCAATCTTTCATGATCTACATGAACCCGGGCGCCCGGCTAATTAAAGTAAGCAAGATGGGGTGTCATGGGTTTGCCGGAGAATGTCATGTTTCAACCTATGGCACTGGTACGACTGGGGTGCGTATCCAGATGTGCCGTCTCGATGTTGGTGTGATGCTTTGATATTCATATGACATCACTCGATGCGTGTTCCGTCCCATTTCTCAATTCCTGCGGTCGGTCAGCCCGCGCAGGCCAACTTTTTGACTGCCGTATCCCTATACCTGCGCTACGGTGGGAGTGGTATATTAGTTGGTTCGGAGAATTGCTCTGCGATCTACCTTGCTACTGACACTTCTACGCCTCCACTAAGAATCTTTTGGACCCGTCCCGGGAACAGTAATCTTTCTACCTCTAGAAGGCGAAAGTGTAGTAGCAGAATGAGGTGCCTCGGCCGATGAAGAAGGCTAAATGCGCATTAGTATTGGAGCTGAGGGCTGGAGCGGTATCACTAGCTATGAAGGAGTTCAGGAAGGTAATGAGATATATTTAGTGTTGGTGTGCTCTGTTTTTGGTGCGGAAGTCCAAGTTGACTATAAGGATTGACTGCTCGAGGATACCTTCGCTACTGTGCTGATAGGTGGAGGTTTATTCTAAGATGTATGAAGTAGTCGGGGTGTGCGTACTTCGTTCACAATGGCCTACTTGAGCAAAAGGAATGGTACTGAATCTACCCACTGGAGGAAAGGCAGTCGCTCTATCGATTCCATGAATGTGAGCGGCTTTGGAATAACAGATCCATCCTTCAATACATAGGAGATGCTGTGCTCATTATGCCATCGGCCATGCAACGCAGTTCGCTCTATTTCATGTCTAGTCCGCTCCACAAAAACTTAGAACCGACAAAACATATGAATCCAGAACAAAACGATATCGGCAGGACTCGAACCTGCAGCCTTTGGCAATCTGAAGAACCGGAAGCCAACGCGCTACCATTGCGCCACGACACCGGCTGATATTTTACTTTCCAGTACATATATAAAACAACACGCGTAGCAACCTCATAGCTTCTCGATCGTCTGGGAAAAGATTGACGATATAGAGATGAATAAATCAGCTATACAAGCTGAGATATGAACGAAGGTATTATAGGTATCCGTATCGTCTCCCCTCTTTAGACACCCATGAAACCCTGGTCAATCAAACAAGGCCGTAACCTCCGTAGCCTGAAATCATTTGAAACAAGCTTCAAGTCCAAGTAATATTCCCAGCTTGATGTCGTCAGTGAAATTTGCCGGACCGCCATGGTCGCCTGCCTACCGGAGATCGGCCGGAGACGATACGGGTTTGATAATCGGGACCGGAAGATCCACGCAGGCTCCCGAGAGCCCAGATTCGGGGGTTTCGGTACACCCCTACCCTAGCGTCCCAAACAACAATTGCGTCATCGCTGTCCGTAGGCTACCGGTATCCAGAGCACCCGTTTGACGTAGGAAGTGGGAACGATTAAATCTCTGGTTTATTGTTTCTAGAGTACGTCACCGCATGCTCACTGAATCCCCTCCTCGGAAATGGATAAATAATCGGGAAGGAAGGAAAAGAAGACAGACAGCGGACCGACCCGCCCGTTTCCGGCCTCTTGCGGTAAACTGTCCTGGTGCAGTATCAAACTCTAATGCCCCACCGCCGGCGCTCGGACCGCCACCCATGCACTTATATGGGGTTGATAGCCATCTCGTTTCAAACCAGCGGATGAAAAGCTTTACACCAATTAATCAGAGTCCGGCGTAAAACCCATGCCTGGTGCAGCGTACTCAACTGAACGATACACGTGGATGGCATCTACTGCAAATTTTCAGCAGGTTTTGTGGTCTAATCAAGGGGAGAAATTGAAAGGGAACAACTACTCTACCTTAGCCGTGTCAGTAAGTTTTAGGTCAACGTGCATCATAGGCTCATAGCCACGGCCTATTTGCTGCGCAAAAGGAGTCCTGATAGAGCTATTCACGGGTCTACGGCAAGTCCAGCGCAACAGGGGCTTCCTCGAACATATTTCGGTACCTGTGCTAAGCACTGGAACCGGTGAATGCAATGCAATGTCCAGACGGAAAACCGATAAGACTTCCAACAGTCTGGGTCGTATCTTGCTATGGTGCACAGTTTAATAACGAAAATTTTTCATAGCTACCATGGAAGTGTTAGTAGTTTCATGTCTATAGGCCCCATATGAGGTTCAAAGGATCAACTCAACGGTCAAAGCGCTTCTTTAAATATTTGGTTTGGTACTCGGGTGGCACCGAAACTGTAGGAGGCAAGCCTGGTAAGGCCGGATATAAAATTGTCTACCAAGACGCCATAATGGTTGATTTTAGCACAATGTCGTCTGCTGTACTCTACGTATACCGCTACTGCATAAGCAAGATCCAACAGATAGTTGTAGGCATTCGTATCAACGATTTAGACCAGAAATGCAAGTGACAAAGCTTACCTAAAGGTATGGAAATGTTATCTCATTACTGCTCTAGGCTTAAATTCAGCCATGTCTCAGAGGTTGCATTTCCTGGTACTAAAATCGCTGACCCGAATATCGAACAGCGAAGCGCAGCACTTCCTCGTATACCATTCATTAGGCAAGTTAGTAGGTATACTTAGTAGTACCTTATCTCAGAATTTCAGAAGAAACGAACGCCACCTTTCAACCGCGGAGGGGATTGATAGGAATGAAGGCAGCCGATTTGCCGGGCAGCGAAGTAAGACGGCGCATGGAAGCGCGATAGGGCCAGATAGCAGGAGTCTGAATATCTGTGTGTACCTACTGAATCCGTAACATTGCGACCCTCGGAGCTATGTTTTTCCTTGTGGGTCCGTAGGTGGGATAATAATCTTCAGCGACCTTCTTCCTCTCTCGCTAGGAACCGTCCTATTTGGTTCTTGTGGCGCTTTTTCATCCTTCCGAATGTTTGGAGGCGAGAATTAAGTGGGTGCTGTACTTTTTATATCCATACAAGCAAGTATCCACTCGCGGACTGGGTATGCGGCTATAGTCTGGGCGACTTGATCCTTATCTTTAGCATGTATTGAGTGCCTAGAGTAGTAGCTAAGCCTGCATTCTGGTCCGCGTAGTCTGTCAGACATGGTCCAGGTGTGTGGCCTCCATTGTTCCTTTGAGTTCTTGATAATTATAACTTCAAGCTTTCGTTGCGCGGCGATGGTGTGATACTATGTACTAGTTGGTACTTATAATAAATAATTCTCGGCAAGCGGCTCCCGCCGATAAACAAAACAGCGCATGCAGGTACGACGCCTCAACGGCCGCAATGCTTTTTGACGGGAATGGGTGGGAGCACGAAACGTGAAGAGACCAGGGCAACTTCAGACAGCCCAGGGCAGCAATGATGGTCGCAGCATCTAGAAAAGCAAGCAGGAGGCACGTCGCAGACCTTGGACTGGAAGCGACGCTACCGAAGCGGCTGCCCGAAGACGGCAATGGATCCACTCAAACCAAAAAGCGGGAATTAGATTGAAGAAGCCCTACGGTGGATGGAGCAGATTCTGACCCAGGATCATTGGCATTAATCCCTTTGGTATTAATCCGAGAAGTAGGACCCGCAGACAGGCTGGTCGGAAGAGGTAGAGTATCTCGAGTAGAGCAATTGCCTGCAGGTTGTATGTTTTCTGCAGAGTCGGGAAGATCGCTGCTGTGTTACGCAACCGTTAGACTAGTTCAATCTAGAGGTACGGAACGAAGTACTTGATATCAATTAGAGTACCCAGTGAGTGGGTGGGCGGGAGCCTCTCTGAGTTCTCTTTAACTCCCCGACGCCGCTCTGCTCCTCCGCCCGCCAACTTTCAACTTCTCTCCAGCATTGAGCGAGTGATTCGCATTTCTTCAACACTTCCAACACCACCGACATCTGCCAATCCCGAGTAAATGTAAGTTTGTTGACCGTTTTTTCTTCTGAACTTGCTCTCTGTTCTTAGATCTATTTGGATTTTGTTGCTTTATTTACTAAATTTCTTCATTGTACCTGAAGCATCAGACGTCATCCCCTCAATTGAATCAATCTAACGGCAAAACTTTGTGTAGCACTATAGCCTGTGGCAAACAAAGAATCCCCATATCCTCGAATCTCAGATCAGCTGTCCCAACATTCGGCGGAATTTCGTCTATTTTGGTCTGGATAGACCTGTTCGAGTTTATATATCCTTCCCCTCCTTGCCAAAGTTTCAACGTTACAAAACTTTCCGGTCATGTCCTCCAATTCTTCGCCTTCTGGGGAGGGAGGAAATCCCTTCATCGATGACCCTGAACGCACTCCTCGCAATTCGAACCCAAATTCTAATGCCTCGAGCTGTAGGAATTCCACAATTGGCGGTCGGTCCCGGGGCCAACAGGAAGTCCGTTTTGGTAACGGAGAAGCCTTGGACCTACTCGGAAATAAAACTTCCTTCGATCTTCGGGATGCCAATTCTCTGGGAGAATCGTCTCGCCTAACCTCGGTCACGTCAACTCAAATCGACCTACAACGTTACTTCACAGAATCTCCAGAGCATATTTCTAGCATTGATGGTAGTTCCTCTCTGACTCCAACCTCGAGAACTTCTATTAGTGTGCCACCACGGATTTTCACTTACAAAAAACCGATAATTGATGAGGATGAGGAATTGAATGAAAAGTACGACGATTTTGCTCCACGAGATAACATGTCCCCTCAGGAACGAGTGGCCAGGCTTGGAGGGAGCTATTCTGCCCCAAATTCCGCACCCAGCTCGCCAACACTCGAGGTCTTCTCTGTGGGAGCTGGGGGAGCACAAGGTGCTGTGGCTGTTGACATTCCGTTGTTATGTCTTGCCAACCAAACGTCGGCCACAACTGGAGATCAAGGAGATGCGATTGCCCCAGACAGACCCAAGGTTCTAGCTACTCGAGAAGCACATGATCTAGTACGACAACACACCCGTCGAGGATCACCAGTCGGAGCAAGATTTATTCAGGCTGGCCTAAGTGAGTCGAAACTTGATGAACCGACCCCGGGGTACGAAACACCTATTACTCCAAGGCATGGTGACTACGTCAAGAAACCAGAACAATTCCGCGGTGGTGTATTGGGCAGCTTATTGACACTGTACAACAATCCGAATGGACACGAAACACGACAAGGACATCGCCCCACAGGGAGCACTGGCAGCTTGCCCGCTTCTGGTCATTCAACTCCGAAGTGGTACAGCAAAAGTGCCAATGACTCTACAACTTCACTTGGAGGTCTTCTGGCTGCTTCTGGGAAGACAATGGTAGCACCAGCTGCTGGTGCAGCGGTTGGTATTGGTGGGGTGCCAGTGGTGGGTGCTGGAAGGAGGGAACGACCAAGGCTCAAACATCGGCCTCATAGTGGAGGTTTTGTGGGTAAACTGAAGAGCCTATCCAGGTCCAATTTGGAGGAGGAAATAAGAGTAAGAGCAGAGTTACTGCCCTTGAATATACGCAACTAACCGGAAAACCTGCCAGATAACTGTTCATATTGCGGAGACACTTCAACGACAGAGATATATTCTCAGAATTTGCAGGGCACTCATGCTCTATGGTGCTCCTACCCATAGATTGGAAGGTATCATCAACTATCCCTTTCGTTTGGGGTGTCAAAATGCTAACATATGCATCACCCACAGAGGCACTAAAGATGACGTCACGAGTGCTCGAGATTGATGGCCAATTTCTATATTTACCAGGATGCATGATCATATCTTTCGGTGACCAGTCGACCCACACGTCTGATATGCAAATTGTCCGTACTGCACAGGGTGTTGACCTCGGGAAATTGCATGATTGCCATCTCGTATACAAAGAGGTTGTACACGATATCATCGGAGTCGAAGAGGCAACGCAAAGACTTGATGAGATTATGGGACGAAAGCCCAAGCACAACCCTTGGATCCAGGTCTTGCTTTATGGTATCGCCAGTGCCACCGTCGGACCTTTCGGCTTCAGGGCAGGTTTTATAGATATGCCTATCCTATTTGTCCTTGGATGTATATTGGGATTCTTGCAACTCATTGTTGCACCAAAATCTGACCTCTATGCCAATGTTTTTGAGATATCTGCTGCCATCTTGACGAGTTTCCTCGCTAGAGCTTTTGGGTCTATCCAAGGAGGAAGTCTGTTCTGCTTTTCAGCTCTCTCTCAAGCTTCAATTGCTCTTATATTGCCGGGATACATTATTCGTGAGTACCCGCTACATCTATCTACTTTGAATTGACCAACTCACTCTTGTAGTATGTGGCTCTCTAGAACTGCAATCGAAAAACATGGTGGCAGGTTCAGTCCGTATGTTCTATGCCATCATATATTCCCTGTTTCTCGGATTCGGAATCACCATCGGTTCTGCACTCTATGGTCTCGTCGACAATAGCGCAACTTCTTCGACAACGTGTCAAAATGCTGTCGACTGGCAATATAATTTCATCTTCGTATCTTTGTTTACTTTATGCTTGCTCATCATCAACCAAGCAAAATGGCGTCAAGCCCCCCTCATGGTTGCTATTGCGCTTGCTGGATACGTGGTCAACTACTTTTCTAGTCTACGGTTTGGCAGTCAACCACAGGTTGCCAACGGTCTGGGTGCATTCACGGTTGGGATCCTGGGCAATGTCTATGCGCGAGTTGGACATGGTTTGGCATTTGCAGCCATGTTGCCGGCTATTTTCGTGCAGGTGCCTAGTGGTCTAGCAGCTCAAGGTTCCTTGCTGTCAGGCATTGAAAATGCGGATGCCCTAGTGGGGAATACTACTACTACTTCGTCTACACCACCGGGGACAAATTCAATCATGTTTGAGTTTGGGTTTTCAATGATTCAGGTTGCCATTGGAATTACCGTTGGACTCTTTGCGGCTACTTTGGTCGTTTATCCTTTTGGGAAAAAGCGATCTGGACTGTTTTCTTTCTAGGAGCGGACGGCGGACTTTACTTCGTATATTACACTCGCCTTCTCTTGGCCTTTCTCTCTCATACACCTGGACATTCATCTTCTCTAATGGCTTTCTATCCTCTGGCGGAGTTTGATTCCCCTCCTGGGTGGTTCTTGATTTAATTTTATTGGTGGTTTTTCTTCTTTTCTGGTGATAAACTGTAGATAAAACATTGGAGTTTGCTGTTTTGTATTTTTTGGTTCCTGGTCATTGCGCTTTCCTTGTACTTCGATCATACATATAACTAACGACAGCTCTTTATACCTTGCCTTGAGTTTCTTTTGTTCCTGGCTTTTCTTTTTTTTTAAAGCTTCTGGTCTTCTACATGCAGGTTCTAGGGAACCGAATTCCTGGGGGGAGTTTTGTGTTTGTGTAAATCTCGAGTACTCTTTTAATGATGGCCCCTGCTGGGTCCTTGTATGTAGATCTGCGCAGGCTTGTAAATTTTCTTTGTACCGGGTAGAGGATACAAGGTGTGGAAATGAGGAGTTTGGAGGCGGCGTGTCTTTCCCTATAATCCGTCGTGGACTGGTAGAACAATCAAAAATACAAAATTGCGGGTAATTAGACATATTAAACTTCAAATTCCACCGCTGGGGTTGGACCGTCTGGTAATCCAAGGCTCAATGAGAGGAAGACGTGCGGGGCTCTTGTGGATGAGGGTATCAACTCTACGTTGCTTATTGGTGGGGTATTCCAGCTACGTTCTGCGGTTGCAGACGAGCCCGACGCTTGATTCGGCTTGCCGTTCAGCGTTCGGGGGCTCAGCCAGGACGGCATGGTACAAACTGTGTTAGGAATTGATTGACACACAAAACACTCAAGTAAAATAATCAACCACGATATCGGGTTCTTAAACATTAAGGTAGGTGGAATCCACAAATCTTCCACAAGCCCCATAAATACAAAATCACACAGCAGCAGCAAGCAATATAGAACTACCACGGTTGGACTTTTGGTTAATCTTCATCCTACAAACAAACCACACATCTTCGTTAAAAAAAATCACAGAAACAAGCCTATAAATACACCAACCCACACCTCGACACAACGCAATGCTATGCATAGGGCCAAAAACTAGAAAAAAAGAATATTCGAGGAAGTATAAAGTGGGGGGGAGGAGGTAAGGGAACGGCAAAAAACAGCAAAGCTAAAGGGATCAAAACAAAAAAAAGGACGCAAAATGATGATTGAGCAAATGATGATACAGACGGGGAAGGGGGCGCATACTAGTCTGTGTCAGACAGACTAAGGGGCATACTGCTGGAGGGGGGCCGCCGGGTATAGAAGATACTAGCGGGAAAGAACATTACGTCGTAAATTAAAAAAGTTGTAAGTTGGAGCGGGGGTATTGAAAAGCAAAAGGGCGGTTCCCAACAGCAGCCTGCCATAAGAGCAGGAGAAAAGGAGATTTGTATAATGATTGAGAGGGAGGGAAAGGTAGAGAGAAATAGAGAGGTAGATAAGAAACAGTATGGCAATGTGATAGTAGGTCAAAAGCGAGGTAAACTCCTGCAGAAACATGGAAAACAATCTTGAAGCCCCACTGGCCGCTCCGTTCGCTCGCTCTTGCTGCAATGCCGGTCTATGAAAGATGCAATAGAGAGACACCTCTCATACCTCCTACTCCCCCTCCTCTACACGCACACACGCACATGCACTCCGCTATTGACTGAAATTCATGTCCTCGTTTTGCTTTTGTAGTTGAGTTATTTGCGCGCTGGAGTGGGGGTTTTAACGTTTGAAGATAACCAGCCCTACAAGTATTATTATCAGGCTTGCATCAGCTTGACCGGGGCTATGAATTGTTCTTACCAGGCCTTCGAATAAACCCTCCCCAGTAGTTGCACAACTCGGTACAACGTACCACACCCTATCCTTAAGTTTTGAAAGATGAAGCTTTTCTGTAACCTCGGTGGGCGACATAGCTATTTATCAGAGAAAGCACCAACCATTAGCAATCTTGAAATGCAGGCACCCACACGTGGACTCCACGAAAGCAGATAACAAAAACAAAAAACAAAAAGGGATACCAACCTCCGGGTAAATCTTGTTTATTTGCAAATACCAATAACAGCGACTCCTTCATTTCGCGATCTTGGATTATACGGTGTAACTCCTGTCGTGCCTCATCTATGCGGTCCCGATCGTTACTGTCGATCACGAAGATAAGACCTTGCGTGCCTGTGATACCAAATACCGCGATTGTCAGCACCCCCGAGTTTCGTCTACACCAAACACACATGTGGACCGGCGGGTACTGCTGACCGGAGAAATAATGACGCCACAGAGGCCGGATCTTGTCCTGTCCTCCCACATCCCAAACATTGAATTTAACGTTCTTGTAGGTAACGGTCTCGACGTTGAATCCGACGGTGGGGATGGTGGTGACGCCCTGGTTCAGCTTCAATTTGTAGAGTATTGCTGTAGCAAGAAAATCCGTGTTAGAAAGAAGCGTGGGTGTTGAAGTTGAAGAGCCCGTGCGTACTTGTCTTTCCAGCTGCATCCAATCCCAACATCAACAACCTCATCTCCTTCGAGCCAAACAGCTTAGCCTAGACGCGAACCATTAGCAGCTGTCCGCGTGCAAGCAATGCTGTTCGGAGCTCATACCAGCATCTTAGATACGGAGGCTACATAGAGAAAGTTAGCAATGTCGCAATCAAAACGAGGTTGAATGAGATGAACGTACCCCCCATGGTGAATGTATGGCTTTTCGCCGTGAACCGGTTACAAAGTCGTTTAGGTAGAGGCTCAGGAGTTGAGCCGGTGGAGCGTACGCGGAATTGCGAGAGGGCGAATCAAGTGCGGTGCGATTGTAAGGCAAGGTAGGCAAGGTAAGGTCAAGTTGGAAGGTGCTTGTTGTGTCGTGTGTAGTGCAGAAGACAGAGGGAGGATAGGGCGCGGTTGGTTGCTGGGTCAGAAAGATGGGTTTGGGGGATGGTTGCGACAGGAGTGGTTAATAGCTGATCCTACGCGAAATGCAAATCGCAAAGATACATGCACCTCAGTAGTATTCTACTAAGTACATGTACTATACGTTCGAGCGACTTCTAATAGGGGCTACTTAGGAGAAGTTTATCTCTCGTTGAAGTAAAGTTGCTACGTTAGAGTAGAAATATTTCGGTTGGAAGAGGAGCCAGAACTTCGATGCAACGAACCCATGCCATCGCTTGTAGCGCCTGGAACTGCCCAGGTACCTTAGGCGCGCAATGTTTTAAGAGACTGGTGAACTTCGGGGAGTCTCTTGGAACTCGGAATCGATATTCTAGTCTTACTTTTTGCAGCTGCCGAGTTATAATAGCAATGTCCCTTAGCTGTCAGGCTCGGAGCTTCTCTTCCCGGAAGGTTGCGCGTAATTCCACAACAATGTGGTTCAACCATGCGATATGGATCAATCAAAGCTACCGAAAGCAAGCTACTACAACCCCAACCGATGAGATGTGGCTCATTTAGTCTATTACCACTCCTTGTGGAAAAATTCTTGAGACTCCCCCAAACCAGATACGAAGTGACTAGTTTGTATTCTCTGAACCCTCGCAAGCCGTGTGGGCTATATATTCGGAGTAACGAAGCATTGTGGCTACATATCGTCCTGTTCTGTGCGGGACGGCTTTATTCACCTGGTCTAAAATTCAGTACACATACGTAGAGCTTCCCGATGGTATGGAATACCAAGGCAGCAAATATCTTCTCATCCCGTCCCAAACATAGCGGCCAGGTGCGAGGAAGGGGCCATTGCCGAAGTGTCCAATTGACGAACTCGGGCGGTATGTGAACGTACTAGGCTATGAGCTGATTTGGAAGTGAAATTGCAGCTGTACCTGGCTAGGTATGTAGATGAGGTTGAGAGTTGGTTATATACACTGCTAGCGTGTCGAGAAACAGCGGAGATGATGGAGATGCAGTGGAGCAGAAAGGAAAGGGGTAGAGTAGTAGGGGATTTGGGGCCATATTTCAGGCCCCTTGGTGCCGCATTTTCGGGCCGTTCTTGGCGGCACGTTGATGTATCAGTGCTTTCTTGTGCCGTAGAGTACATCCGACCTGATATGGAATGTAGACATCATACACCATTTATGGGCTTTGGTACCCACTTTTTGGGGAGCAGAACATTCTATTGATTTAGTAGACAACATGAAACATGCAATTGATTCTCCACAGCAAAAAACATATCCTATCTACAGCAGACAAAGAGAAGCCGTAAACACCATGAGAGAATGCTGGACCCTTCTCCATACCTCACTCTGCACCGGTTCAGCAACCAACTGATCAGTTTTTCTCTTCAGTACCCAGATCTTAAAACCCATTCTGGCGAGCTATTTCAAAGGAACGCAGTGTTCTGAAGCGGCTAGATGAGTATAATCTAGGCCGGACTGTGCTAAGGGCGGCCGGAGAAACTCTGGCCTAGACCAGAGCCTCCTGCAAAACCTTATATGGTGCTAAAAAAAAAGGCATGACTAAGGTAGAGCGGAGCCGCGCTTCACAGTGCATGAATTGGCATAGTCTGATATGTAGATATGCGTGGAAGAATGGTATATATACAATCATAATCTGGCTACTGGAGGCCAAAGTATGATCCTGCGTGACCTGCAAATATCTACAGGCCTACCAGTTAGTATTAGCGACTTCAATAAGCAGCGGCTTTGATCCTCTCTCAACCTCTTAATCTCTCGTCATGGAGCGTTGCAGCACGAGAACATCTCGAACCCCTAGCCACAATATATGCTCCCTATTCTGTTACCCATCTAATCACTTCCAGCAGCTTAAAAATACCCATATAGGTCATCGTGAATCCCGAAGGATAAGGTCCGAGGATCCGTATTTCCTGTGTCTCGGTATTTTCTACGTACGTAGTCATCAGATGCCACGAGTCGCCATTGACGATCCATCCGAGGGTTGGAAATGCCGTTGCAGCTTCCCCCATTACTTCCTCCACTCGCTGCCAGTATGCACGCCCCGCCAGCGAAAGCCCGTAGGCGCCCTCATTAACACTCTCATCCCCAGTCTGCACAAACGCTAGCGTGGTGACGAGGCCGCGGTGACTCGGCGAGACTGGGTACTCGGTAAACGCCCGGTGAAGGTCTTGATAGAATTTGTTGGGCTCTAGAGCGTATGTTACCGTGTAAAGAAAACACGTTCTTCATCAAAGATGGGTAGGAGTCTTCTTTATCCGTCGATTCCCGTAGCCGTTGGTAACGATAAGCCCATTGTGACCGTATTTGTTGTTACTGTGAGTCGATAGGACATATATAGTGGTCATCCACCATTCGCAGAGATTAGCAACCATAATACCATTCCTCTGCGCTCTAATGTAGATCGCCTCCATCTCATCCAACGCGAGATCTGAGAGGGTAACGGTCTTGCGAAACATAGGATGGGAATCAGGTTCGCAAATCGGCGCATCAAACTGAGTCAGAGGTCCATATGCATCCTCAGCGAATACCATTGGCTCTCTTCTTCCCCTCAATCGTCGTTGTCCTCTTCGAGAGCAGAATCGATTGTGAAAGACCTCTCAACGTCAACACTGGGAAAGGTAGAACTCAGACACGAGGTGCTTTCTAGCCTTGAATGTCGGCAGCGTTTCAACGGGGGATCGAGGGAGGTTTCGCGGCTTCTTTTTGGATAAGTCGCCATTGTGGTGTGTTGATGTAATGCTAGAGATCTTCGCAAGCGTTGCCATTGTTGTTAAAGGTTTGAGGATTTGGGAAAATACTGGGAATGTCTTCGAAGATATACTTGGGATGTAACTCTAATCGTAATTGATTGCTCGAAAGTTGTGAAAGAGAGTAAAATTTGACTTTTAATTCTGCACTTACGTGTAAGTGCTCTCGTTCCCAGATTTTCTCGTCGCTTGTAAGGTCTGTCAGACGGCTGGTTTTCGAGTGCAACGTGCAGTAGAGTATGTACAACAAAATAAGTGGATACATGGAAATCATGACTTTTATTAACGACTATTTAACCAGCACCTACATTCCATTCCTACTTTGATGAAACACACTGTTAGATTCAATGAGATAATACTCCTCTCTTGTTGCTATTTTCATGATGTGTGGATGCCTACTTAGTCTTGTTGCGCACTGGCATCCTTGTCTCGAGACGAAGTCATGTAATTTAGTTCAACCCCCCCACAATCACACAGGCTAGCGCCGTGTCAATTGGCAGCAGTGACTCGAACTTTGAAGTGATGCAACCAATAAGAAACGCGGCAGGATAGGAACTGCGCTCGAAATCCAGCCCCTCTCTGGCCTCGAATCAGGCTCTCAATGTGTATATGCACTAAGATGGAAGTGGAAGTGATAAAAAGGGAATAGTGTGGCAGGGGTAAAGAAGGTGTGAGAGAGCCTGGAGACATCGCTCCACACAAAGGTTCGCGGGTCAACCGGGTTAAGATCTCATCAATCCGGTGAAAATCTCAATACCACGGATTTGTACCGGATTTGCAGGGAAAGAAGAGTTCAGAGTGAGGGAAAAGGAGTTTGTATGGGGCTCAAAGCAAGTTGGACAAAACTACATGTGCAAAGCTAAAGAGAGTGACCGGGTTGAGCTGGCCATGATCCGGATCAGGTCCGGGTTAAAGCTGCAGTGAGTGTAAATGTGGTGGAATTTTTTAAAAAAAACTCGGCATTGACTTAGGTAGCTGTAAACTAATACCCCCCCCAAAGCTCAGCTCTCTGGAGGTAATTTGAATTTTTGGTGGAGTGAAGTCTCCAGGCCCTCTCACCTCACTTTTTTCATGATCTCAATTTGGATCGGACACACCATTTCGGTTAGTATAAAATCACGTGAGATCAAGGGCCGGGGTACGAGGCCAGCCCTCTCAACGTCAACAAGCCTAATTGGGAATGCTTGTGTCACCGACTCCCGCCAGCAACTTTATAGCACCTAATATCTTAATATACTTATCTGCCTGCACTCGGCGATTAGGCGTGTTGACGTAGCCTAGCTACAGCCCTATGTTCTGAACGGAGCGAAGCTCATCGGTTTGGCAACCAACCACGACCAACTTTCACGCACAGCCTTGCTGAGGCACAAAGTTTATACGAGAATTCTTCAGTGCTCGAATCTCTAACTTCAAAAGTCCTGGTTTGTTAGTACACTCTTACCCTCGCGATTCGCAATGTTACCCACATTATAGTTCTCTGGTCTGTGCTGATTGGTTTCATTGCGCAAACGAATAGTCTACACGCCGCTCGTACAGACTTATATTCACAAATACTTTCGAAAGGCAAACCAGAAACCGTAGCACAATTACATCACAACGCCTCCTTTCCCCGCTGACTACCAGCCATTCAGTTTCATCGAAGGTTCCGATGTGTTCAGCTCCAATAAGCTTTCAAGAGGGCTGCAGGTCCAGGGCTGCCACTAATGCGCTTGAGAACGAGAGCAACAGATTTCTGAAGGAAGCTGGGGGAAAAGAGCAGGGGCCGCCAATCCTATTTTTTCCAGATGATGCAATTAAGACGGTCATGACGAGAGAGACCGTTAAGAATATCCTGGAGTGCAGTTGTTTGAGGTGCATGTCTTTTGCCCGAGCTCTGTCAAAGGACTGCTATAAGGATCGGACGAGATACCTTACGTCCATATTATCCCAGGCTACGAAGCTTTTTGCAGTTTTAACGGCAATTGGGTATCCGTCTTTGATTGGGGGATTCGCATACTATGACCAAATGGACGACAACTTTTGGGGAAAGAGACGTAGTCTCCGCAAGATTCTTCGCAAAAATATCGACTCCCAAATTGTGGATGACATTGTCGAGACATTCCGTGAGAAGAGTCGCCAGTTTAGGACACCCACGTTAACGAATGATCACTTTGTTAAATTCCCACCCGGTACGGTGCTCCCTTTCTACAACACCGAAAAGGTCGGACAGGGCGCATTTGGAAGCGTCTATTCATTTCGGATTTGTACTGGATATGGGGATTTTGGTGACACGAATAATCACAGTGATGTTGTAAGTTGTTCTAACTTGCGGGATAAATGCACACTAACCCTATATAAAAGGTGTATGCAAGAAAAGAGGTGGAGATAACAGATAGTCCATCGGAGGAATGGAAGCATGAATATCGGATAGTGCAGGACCTGGAGCCGGAATTCGGCGGCGGAGATCATATAATAAAGATGTATAAGTCCTATGTTCTGGACAACAAGGTGAACTGTATAATGCCTTTCGCGGACGGCAATCTCTACGAATATCTTCAAGGAAAGCCTGACCGAAAGAAATGGGGATATCAACCTGGACCTGGGTACCCTTTGCACGAGAATGGCATATGGGAACAGTTAATTGGTGTATTGGATGCTCTACACAAGTTTCAGTCGCCCCTGGATCCAACACGCCGTGGATACCATTCCGATCTGAAACCGCAGAATATTTTAGTATTCGATGCTGAAGAAACCACCATTAAGCGACATGACGAAGATATGGGGGAAAGGAGAAAAACCCGACAGAAAGGCGGTAGACTTGTCATCACAGATTTTGGGCAAGCGCACATTGGAATAAAGCGCGGAAACAAGGGTAAGGAAACTACGTTTACTCAACAGAGACCTGGAACGAACATATACCTGCCACCCGAATGCGATACTGGCGACATAATGAATACCCGATACGACGTCTGGCCGATGGGATGTATCCTTACTGAGGTTCTGGTTTATGTTACGAAAGGTCCAGTTGGCGTCAAAGCTCTCGAGGAAAGACGACGAACAACCACAACAGATTTCTACCGCCAAAAGACTGGAGGTATATGGTCCGTTCATCCCGAAGTCATCAAGTACCTCGATGAAATTGCAAGCGACCTTCATAGCAATGATCTCAATATTTTCAAGAGAGTTCGACAAGTAATTGATAAAATGTTGGAGATTGAGCCGGGACAACGTTCGACTTGCGGAGAGGCCTGTACGGAGCTGAAGGAGATTTTCGACATGGCGATCCCGCTTGCTAGTGATCAAGACGACTTTGTCACAGTAAGCCCGCGCCCGCAGACTCCGGTGTTGGACCAGCACACGCGCGAGATTTACTATACACCGAGGACTAGCTGGGGCGTTTTCGAACCTATGCTACCGAGTATACCTTCGATAAATCTAGAAGATCGCGAGAGCGCAAATCAAAGCCCAGCACTCTCTGGATCCGACCTCTCCAAGTCCGATAGCTCAAGTGTCCATATTCTTCAGCCTGATTCAATCGTGATTAGGGGACATCCGCCAGAAGAGCCCGTCCTTCAGACTCCTGCTTTGGCCGACAATTTGAATTATACCGAAGGCGATTCGCCAGAAGAGCCCGTCCTTCAGACTCCTGCCTCAGCTGACAATTTGAATAATACCGAAGACGATTCACTAGAAGAGCCCATCCTTCAGACTCCTGCTTCGGCCGACAATTTGAATCATGCTGAAGGCGATTCGTCAGAAGAGCCCGTCCTTCAGACTCCTGCTTCGGCTGGCAATCTGAATTATACAGAAGACGATTCGCTAGAAGAACCTACCTTTCTGACCCTTCCCTCGAACGGAAACTCGAATCATGCTGAGGGCAAGACACCCCAAGTACGTATGCTTCCGACGACGGAACCTAGCATCAATGAGAATATTACCGAAACATCCAAAACGAATCAGGCTAAGGAAGTTGGCGAACCAGCAGCAAGCGGACCCCAGAACAATCGGAAACCAGAGCTTAAGATACCAAGCACAAGCAGTAGCAAGCGGACAAGAAACGTTACTGAGAACGACGCCAGTGGGAGTCGGAAGACCCCCAATACGGAACAGGCTAAGGAGGTTAGCGAACCAGCAGCTAGTGGACCCCAGAATAATCGGAAACCAGAGCTCAAGGTACCAAGCACAAGCAACAGCAAGCGGACAAGGATCGTTACTGAGAGCGACGCCAGTGGGAGTCGGAAGAAGCCAAAGACTCATAGCGTAAACGACACTAGCATACTCCAGGGACTATTAGCTAGATGCACTCATACTGTCAGGTATATTATCCCATTGTTGAAATACAAGTAGACACTGGCCTAACGTATCGTAGTACTCGTGCACAAGTTATTCTGTCGCAGAGTGTTTGGTTGGGGAGAATTGATCAGTACGCCCAAGAGCTAGAGGTAGTTCAATTGTGGACGTCCAGTGACTTTGGTCACCTTGTGATCTTTAGTGATCCGGTCAATTTCATTCACATCCGATGTATGTATACGCATACTACTTGGTGGACAGATTTGTTAACATATCATACAGTTAATAAAAACAGTATAGTCTTCAAGAAGAGGGCTGTCAAAAGTGGAAGTTGGGGTAGTAGACGAGTTATGCATAGGCATAGAACGTATATCGTTGATATCAAGTTTCAGATCAGTTGTTCGGCCACTCGCTACAAGTTTTCTCCCGAAACGCCAAACGAAGACGAGTCTACAAGTCGGGTGAAATTGAAGCTTAACGTAATTAGCTTGAACTTTGAGAAAAAACATGGTGAGTTGAGTTACTGTTTCCAACCCACGGCACTGCTGACAGTAATGTGATAGAGTATGAAAAGGTCTGGCAGGAATGGCGTACACTTATTTCTCAGATCCCCGATTGAGTGGCGTGGGGAATGAATCTTCGTCGGTTGGAATAGGTCCCCTTGGCCAAGGGTACAACTGAGCCGATGGGGTAGAACAAATGTTCTCGATGGTGATAGCGGTAGGCGTTATCCTTGGTATTATCTTAAAAATTTTGTGCATAGGTTGGGATTTCGCATTTATAGAGTTTGCCATAAATTAGGGTTCCGTGGTATTTTTCTATTGGATTATATCTCTTGGTAGATGGTGCTCCATAGATATATACTATCAAGTTATCAATTATATCAGTCATGAAGCGTGTATACCTATTACATATAGTGTCCAGGACAGTGTTTTCTCGTGCCCAGGCTGTACGTAGGAGGGCAGGGAACGGTACAAAGGGCGGTTTCGATTACCTTAAATCATGCTCAATCACTCGAGGCCACTTCTCAAGAGCTTGTTGCATATATATAGACCTGACACGAGCTGACTGTAAGCGGGGCTGATGGCAAGGCACATAACTCTCTCTTGTATATATCTCGAGTCCTTCTCCTTCTCTCTTCTCTGTACCTAAGTCTATACACGCACACCGTTCTCCCCTACGTACTATCGTAACAGAGCTCGTATTCGTTCCTCGTATACATAGATATAGTTTCGAAATTAAACTCCAGATACGCTAGACAATACTATCCGTCCCAGGTTTACATCTCTTATCCTTCCTCGTCTGTGATCGTTCCCAAAATGATCGTGTCAGCAAAGTCGAAACCATCAGTACCAGCGTCAACACCCCGAACACCCACATCTCATTATCCACCTGCACAGGTAACCGATGGTTTGGATTTACGTGGATATAGCCCATTGACAACAGTGTCTATGGATCGGTCAGCAATTGAGCATCTGTCAAAATCATAGGGCGTGGAGTACCGCTACGAAAGTAGCAGGAAGGTAAATTAAAGTCAAGAGGGTTATAGTCTTCAATGTTCTCCCGTCACGCCTGGCTTTGTCCGAAAGCCCTAGCATCACCTCATTATCCTGGCTTGCTGCTTGGAGGGCACGGAAATCCAGAATTGTCCGGAACTGAGATAGCGATGACCCAAGTTAGTGTTGGAGATATAGTCGGAGAAGTTCATGTACCAGCGCAGATGCTCCTTGGATCCGCTTCAATAAGCTCGCAGCTCTTTGACCTTCAACATTTGTCGCCGACAAATATGTCGAAAGAGACGCCTCGTGATCAAATCTACACCCTCCCCCGTGCGAAAGAAGTTGTTGTAGCTCTGTTATCCTCTCTGCAAGCGCTCGAAACACCCCGAGGTTGAGCTGTAAGGAATGTTCAACTGCCAAGGACCAGTCTTGGAACATCTGCATCAGCTGTATATCTCTGAATGAAACACCACATTCTCCGTGATTATGAGCAACATCAAACCTAAACCCCTCCTTGGTGGCCGAAAAATGGCGGTTTGGATCTATCATCGACTTTGTTTGCTACAACATTCATCAGTGCTAGACACTAACCCTAATTAAAAGAGGGACTGGCCTACCGTCTTGCCAAACTCCTTTTCAAGATAGCTCACATACTTCCGCCATCCCGAGCTCATAGCATACGCCACCGCAATATGCATGTCTAACCACCTTGTCGTATGATTGGACAATTTTCTGGCCTCGCCGAGATGCTTCTGAAACGTTATAGAAGGATTTATGACGACAAATGTGTGTACATTGCTCATCTCGTCAAAACTGTGATGAACTGCCATTTGCCGTATGGAGAAAGGGTTTCCACCTTCACCTTTATAGTTGAGTTCCACGTGTTTTGCAAGGTAGCAGAGTCCTACCGGCGTTAGTATCACGAACAGATATTTTGCGATATACTGTATATAGGTGCATACTGAAAGATGATGATGCCACCTCGCCATCCGGCAAAAATACTGGCTGGCTTGCAAAGGTCTCATCCACACCATCAATCTTTGACCCAAATGCATGAATCAGATCCAGAAACTCGGCACAGACATTGAGGGCGGTGAAAAGTTTTCGAAGGAGTTGCTCGGATACACTGAGGTAGCCCCAGGAACCGATTTGCGGAATTAGACTGGACTAATTAAAACTCATCGGTATTAAGTGATATGCGGGACTCTTACATTATCCTTTCCAAGCTGCTAAGATCTTTGAATTCCTGAATAACTTTAGAATGGCAACCCCCAGTGTGCAGTTATCTGATATACCGACCTGCAGATATTTATCCAAATCACCCGTATTCTCCAACGTTTTGGCTGAGAATTGTCAGAAAGCACTCGCGATGATGACCTGGGTAGAGACTCTCACTATAACCACCCCCATGTAAAATCCGTACATACTGCTCATCATCAGGACAAAACAGGCGGCATGCATCCTGCGACAGACGCTCGTTATATTCCAATGCGTTAAGGCGATAAGGGTTTCCACCCCTTGGGCTCATGGGGTATGACTCCCACCCGGAATAGAATGAAGTCTCACAATCAAACACTGGATCCATCACGCAAGCGTAGAAAGTTGTATATATGAACACAGGTCGTAGCGAAACCCACGGGTATCCATTGACTTATGAACTGATATCATGTATATGCGGACTGTAACGTGGATCCAATGAAAATTCGACACCATGCACCATCACCACTATCAAAAGAGGGGATGAGGGTAGCGGAGGGAGCTCACAACTTTACTTTGTTTTTACTTTATAATTTCATTGGAGTGGGAAGGATAGTTAGGAAGATGTATGTCATGGCCACAAGCGGCCGAATACAGAATGATTACAAACAAACAAACCACTATCAAAAGTCCACGAGCACAACACAAAACAAGATACTTCACAACCTCAAATAATCGTTTGTCCTTTCTTAGGATAGCTCATCTTCTGTAGCTCCTTGATTTGGTCCTGAACACCGGTTAACATAGCTAGCTAGTCTCGACTCGCAAGGCTCACCTCGGTCAATTGGTACGGAACTTCCAGTTCAAACTTTTCGGACACAGCCTGAAAACCATCAACCCCCAAATATAAGCAGAAATGAGAGACAGTGCACCTTTTGCATAGTATAATTGCCTTTTCCAAACAATTCGTCCAGATAGACTTCCAGTTTAGCGATCTTGATGTAATTGCCGTTCACAATCTGCGTGATCATGATTGTCAATATCGTGGATAAATCGGTCGGGTATGTCTGACTACTTTTTGGGGGATCTACATCCAAACAGACTCATGTCCACCGAATTCAAACGCATTTTTATAGACCGTGCAAAGCTCGCGCGCAGAGCCGCAACTCTAGGAAGGCGGGGTTTCATGTTGCACTTTCCCGTAACTATATGCTCTGCATTCCTTTCCAAGATGCCACGTCGCGTTGGTGTAATATGACCTTACAGCATACGTCAATTTCACAAAGTTGACGCAGCTCCCAGTGTACGAGCTGCGCCTTGCACTCTGGATCCACACTGTTATACGTGGGTTACTTGTCGCGGTGTGACACATTGGATCTGCACCTCAGAGCCTTATTCCACTGTAGGCGTTTCCCACGGCTTTTTGATACCTGTTTCGTAAGGTAAACCCCGTCCAGTGGCCACTCTGTGGTCTAGACAAGTAAGCAAGATGAACATTTGCCAGAATAGTTCGAGAAATCGAATTTGAGATATGTACTTTGGATTCACACTGGGGAAGTGTTTTAAAAAATATTGAGGACAAAAAGCCTAGGCCAGTCTTGGATCACATCAAGTCATATTCTGCGATGTCCCCAGACTCACTGTTAGATGTAAAACGTATGTATGTGTATCTAAGCTAACAGTCACTCGCCCGCCTTCACGGAGCTGAGTGCCTCATGGTCCGCCGTTATTGTATATTCCCATTACCACCCTAAATTCCAGAGTCCACGCTGGATAAATCGCATAGGTCAATCAGTATGGGTAATCAATCCGTAAATCCGCCTGCTCATGCACGTTGTCACCCTACCCTTCCCCATTGAAATCGGAACTGGCCTACATCAGTTCGTCAACAGAAGCCCGTCACCAAAAACCTGCCCTAACGTCTGACATCCACCCAAATAAAGACCCTCCAGGGTCAGGTCATCACGTACCGCATCCATCCGCCTATACAGGCCATTCTCAAATTCTACGAAGCATCTTGGTGCCGCGGTATCTCCATGAAAAGGCACCTTGCTATCACGCACCTCCAACACATCCAACACTTTCATCTCTTCCACCACCGTCGCCAGCCTCGAATACGCCGAGATAATCCCGCGATACAGTATCCCATCCGGGGTAGGGCGGAACCAAATATCCGTGTCCTTCAACAGCACCTCCTCTCCATACATCAACGCGATCTCAAGCCTTCTCAGCACTGGAAGCTTAGCCACAAACTCCAAGAGCAAGGCAACACGGTTCAGCGATGGCCAGCAAGCTTTATATTCGAAGCGGGCGAGGTTAGGAAAAAGGGAAGGTTTAGTGTGCGCAATCGCGGGGCGCAGGCTATATTGACTCAGCAGCTCCGGGATGAGACTGGCCGTAACTTCCTCTCGGAAGTTCCCATCTTCAACAACAACATAAGTAGCGGGGCACTGTCGGAGCAACAGCATCTTGAGGTCTCCATCCTCATCGATGGTGCTTAGATGCAGCGACTGGATGTGTTCCAGTGCGTACGGCCATTTTGCGCATTTCTCTCTCACACTCTGGTCTCCGCGGGTTTGGTGGAGTGATAGCGACACGATATGGTGCTCCCACAGGAACTTCTTCAGTTCCCGCCCCATCTTCCCCGAGTTCCAGTAGTTCCCGAAGGAGATGGCAATGGTTTGAACGCGCAACTGTTTTTGCGCCAGGAATTGTCGCAGGCTTTCGATTTCATCGCGCGCATGTGATTCGTGGAGGCGGAGGCGGATCGAGGCGAAGAGGTAGGGGAAGCAAAGAGTATAAAAGCGTCGGGAACATCTTGACAAGCTCTTGAGCGGTGGCGGTTCGGAGTCGGGATAGGGATCTGCGGTTGCAAAGACTTGCGTTGGACACAGGAATTCGATGATGTTTAGGATGAGCTCGTTTGCGAGGCGGTCAAGCATGGTCTTCCGAATGGATGTGGGGAAGTGATGGCATTAATCCGCGGCGTGTGTAGTGGACATGCACGTTGATGATATACCAGATCCCTGCAATTCATAATTCATGCAACGGTTAGCTTGGCTTGGCCTGGCTACCGACTTCACTTCAACAGAGACCTCTGGGAGTCCAAAATTTACACCCAAGCATCCTTGCCGGTCCGGCCAATTAACGGTGATTGACTGTAGATCTATCAGCAGTTGAGCGAGAAAGTCTCTATCCGGGCCCACAATTTCTAACCCCTACCTTCCCAGCTGGTGAAGAGGAGCAGTTGGGTGACGAGGATTCAGTTGGCAACTAGAAATCTCAGGCGACAGAGGCTGATGATCGAATGACCAGGAGGAAGAGGACGATGAAGAGAAGGAAGGCTTGTTCGAGCCCTCGCAGATGCCTGGGCTCAGGTGGACCGGCTCCCCTCTCTCGTTTCTGGACCTCGGTGTTACCTTATGCAATACATCTATTGACTTCACCTGGTGTCGGCCTCGTTATACTACAGTGTTCCGAAGTGGCCCCGACTAAGGCTGGTCTGTCTTAAGGTAGACTTGCTGAATGGAGGCCTTAGTCGACCCAGGTTTGCCGGAAGCTGACTTGGACCGGACTATGTCAAGGGTGGTCTCATATATGGTGGTCTATATCTGACTGCTTTGCGAATCTGTGGTTTGACCGGCGGCTGGACTGGCCGTTTTGGTACATTGATACTACATCTACTTGCTCTATCCTGATATGGAGTTTGGAAAGCTGTCTCGCCTTTCCTTCTACGTCGTTAACCACCTGTCTGCGACCTCGAAGTTCATGCCGTGGAAAGATGTGGAGAATATGATCTATGCGGATCGCCGACGTCATTAACGCTCTCGTTGAGACCTTCGACAATCCTCCGGAAAGTTCCAGGAACTCATATCAGATCTAAACTTTGAGTTCAAAGAGATGGCGCATTGTGAGGTTATCCTCGCGTCACTGCACTACCGGGACAACCACCGGAATGACGCTGGGAAGTTCTATGGTCGGTTACTGCTCTTTGACTTTGACTTTGGATTTACTAACCTAGACTGAGATTGGAAGTGAAGTGAAGAAGATGATGACTACCTGGATTGAAGTTGGGGTCCTTTGCTGCCGAATACTTGCGCAAAATATCGCGAAAGATATCTTGCAGATTATGTTCGAAAACCCAGGGCTATCCTGCAAAATGCATCTCCCAGGGAGTTATTCCGAATAAAAACCATAGATTTATTGCTTCGTGTCAAGGACGGGTTCAAAATGTGTCCATGTGCGCGGTACCCACAACACCCAATTATGGATCTATTCCACTCTGTACAAAAGAGTTATCTACTGTAGGCACTTACATGGAAGACTTATCGACATATATAAATCCCTATCTAGAATGCCCCGGTAGCGAAGATAGGTGATCGCTTTTTGGCTGACGTATGATAAATCGGGTTCTGGTTGATCACCCCCTGTCTGGCATTATCGCTGCTCTCCGCCAACGGCCAGGGCCGTTTTTTCATAGTGTGATATTATCAAGCTTGCCGCAGCAGGACAAATAGAGGAGTTACAATTATTCGCTCTGTATTGTGATACGACAACGCTACAGAGCGGTTTCTGCTTTAGGAGACTAATTGTGATGCTGCACTGATTTTGCTGTGTGTGTGTACCTGGTACCTCATATGAAAGGGAAAAAAACTTGGATTGCCTTGAATATAACATCTCCCAGGAACATTTGATGCAGTCCGCTTTCAGGTAGACCAATCATTTGACCCAAGCTGATGAAAATCAATTTAAGGATACCATATTCAGTGCCGACTTGATGAACCTCGGCGTTTCTACTAACAGCCTAACTGCGGGCCGATGAACTAAATCTGCCAAAACCTTACAACAACCATCCGAACCACCACCTGAGCCCGATGTTATCTCTGGAAGGAGAAAAATAAGTACCTCGCGGTGACGAATTGATACCCAGCCAACCCACTTCCAACGTGCATTTGTGCATGCGTAACTATCCTCGTTGAGGACCCCACCTATCGTCCGGTATACGTAATATGGGGGAGGGGATCATGATCTACGCTTTCTGGGTGATATACCTATCTAACTCTGGTGGACAGATGGATCTACTCTTGATTCGGGGTGAGCCATTATAAAACCCCATTCCTACACCTCCTCATTTTCCATCTTTCCATCTCTCCATATCCTCTCGACAATATTCGCCATGGCCGCCCCAAAATTGAATCCTCCATTCAGAGCTGAACATCTTGGCTCCCTCCTTCGACCGGACTACATTCTTGAGGCCCGCAAGAAGTTCGATAAGAATGAGGTCACCATGGAGCAATTAAAGGAATTGGAGGACAAAGCCATCAAGGATGCTATTAAGATGCAGAAGGAAGTCGGCTTGAAGGGTTTGACGGATGGAGAGTACAGGTGATTTCATTTCCTTGGAAAACCAACCATACACGAAGAGATTGCTGACATTGGACACTTTGTAGACGCCACATGTAAGATTACACCGGTCATGGACGAGGGAAGGAAACTAATTGCTCGTTCCCAAGGTTCTACGATGGCTTCTTCGACCATCTAGAGGGCTTTACAGGTGAGCCTTGCATTTCGTATGGTTACCAAGAGCTGGAATTAACTAAGTGGTGGTGGTGGTGGCATAGATATTCCCAACCCTCCCCGTGAAATCTTTAAGGTCGGTGACTGTCCGAAGCCCAATTGCTGTTTCTATAGTTGATACCTTCTTTAGATGTAAAACTTCCGCCAATTGCCGTTCCGCATGCCTCGATCTAACTTACACGGACTAGGTATGTCCCTGACATCAGGGCATTCCTCGCTGAAAACACCAAGCCCGCTGGGACCACCCTTTGCACTGGAAAGATCAAGTAAGTTCCCATGGCGGCTGGACTGGCGCAAAGCTAACGATATTGAGCATAGGCATATCAAGAGCGGGTATCTTCCCCAGTTTGAGGAGCTCAAGAAATTAGTTGAGCCCAAGGAGGTTAAGAATATCAAGATGACTTTGGCTGCCCCTGAGTGGTACGTTCATCTGAGGTTTGGCATTGCTACTAGCTGACATGTGTAAAGGTTCCATCTCCGTCACGGTACGCTCTAACAGCCGGTGATGGATTGAAGCGATCATTCGTGGACTGGAAATTGGAACCTCGGGCCGGACTGACTCGATCGTTACCAAGGTGAACACGCATATGACCGCAGTGTCTATGCAAACGATGAGGAGCACTTCAATGACATTGCTGCTGCATACCGAGTAGAGTTGGAAACCCTTTACAATGCTGGCTGCCGCAATGTCCAGATCGATGACCCTTTGTTGGCATGTAAGTTGGCCCAATGCCGTGGTTGATTCCTGGCTCTTCTAACGTTCCTTCAAGACTTTTGTGACGTTTCCATGTTGAAGGGAATGAAGGAGGATGGCGTGGATCCTGCCGATAGACTCGATGTATATTCCAGCCGTGCATGCGCTCTCTTTAGTTCTAATTACTCAGCAAGGCTTATACCCGCCTTTATAACAACTGCCTCCGTGACCGTACCACCAAGTGCCCCGAACTTGTCGTTGGCCTTCATTTGTGCAGGTAGAACGAACTTCGTCCTCCTTTTATCTCAATATCCCACTCCACAACCCAACATGTCAATACTGATGTAATTTAAAGAGGAAATTTCCGCCATTCTATGCACTTCTCCGAGGGAGGTTATGAGCATATTGCCATTAAGCTCTTCATTGAGATCAATGTTGACGCCTACTACTTGGAGTACGATACTGAGAGGGCGGGTACTTTTGATGCCCTGAGCGATCTCCCCAAGAACAAAACCGTAGTTCTTGGCCTCATTACATCCAAGTTCCCCGAGCTTGAGAACATTGACGATCTGGAGAAGCGAGTATATGAGGCGGCTAAGGCTATGGCTTCTGGATCTGGAGAAACCGAGGAAGAGGCATTGCAAAGGATTTGCGTGTCTCCTCAGTGCGGGTGAGTTTTATAGGTTCTTAGGATGTTTTGTACACCTTTGGCTGACAATATGCGAATAGATTCGCTAGCCATGTTGAAGGAAATCTTCTTGATTCCGAAGCTATGAAGAAAAAGCTTGCCCTTGTGGTTGAACTATCCAAGAAGATCTGGCTGTAAGTCCAGATGGAAATAGAGTTGTATGTGATATCCTGTCATGTAACGACTTCTGCCGCAAGTTAGAAACGGCCTCCCAAAGAATCAATGGAATTTCTCAACATTATACATATAAAGAGCAAAACTCGAGTGATAGGGAGCGTCATAATAAAGGCACCAGCCGAAAAAGTAAAAAATGCTAGTTGCTATTGTATGACATCAAGCGGTCAGGGTCAGGGGAATGAGTGTTGAGGCTCTTGCATATGTAACCAAGCTCAACAACAACAACATCCTTCCTTACATAAATCCTCCAGCTCACCATCCCTTCCTACTTAACCTACTCTACACCCCTCCGCTTCCCTCATAGCATCCACACCCAATCCCTGTCGTTCGCTCGGATATCGAAACTTTATCGCTCGTTGGCTGCTAACTCACGGCAACTCCCTACGAACGTGTTACAAACAAGAGTGTAGCAACAAACGCCAGACTCACGTCACCCACCTCCGCTTTTCTGAAAGCTTCAAGTCCAAGCTCGACGAACTCCACGCCACACAACCCGTCCGGACATCGCGAGACCCTACAAGATGTCATCCCGAAAGAAGGTTATGCTTAAGGTGCTTCCGCCATTCGATCCTACCGCAGGCAGAACTTTGCTTATAATAACCGTTCCAGGTCATCATCCTCGGCGACAGCGGAGTCGGCAAGACCTCTCTCATGAACCAATACGTACAGCTCCTCCCTACGCATCCCCCAGCGAGCCCGTTCGAGCTCACACAGCGGCGTCTAGGTCAACAAGAAATTCAGCGCCAGCTATAAAGCAACGATCGGCGCCGACTTCCTCACAAAAGAAGTCCTGGTTGATGACCGAATAGTAACAATGCAGGTATGCACCCCCGCGCTCCGAGCGTAGCCAGGGTCCTCCCCACATTCTTCATCACACTAACGCCGTCCAGCTCTGGGATACGGCCGGCCAAGAACGCTTCCAATCCCTGGGTGTTGCCTTCTACCGCGGAGCTGACTGCTGCGTCCTCGTCTACGACGTCAACAACTCAAAGTCCTTCGACACACTCGACAGCTGGCGCGACGAGTTCCTAATCCAGGCATCGCCGCGCGACCCGGACTCGTTCCCGTTTGTCGTACTCGGAAACAAAATCGATGTTGAGGAGAAGAAGCGCGCTATCTCCCAGAAACGTGCAATGACGTTTTGCCAGAGCAAAGGTGGAATCCCTTACTTTGAGACAAGTGCAAAGGAGGCGATAAACGTGGAGCAGGCGTTTGAAGGTATGTTAACCTTCCCCAATGGGAGGAAGGAAAGGGATATGCTAATATGCTAATGTGGGATGGTCAGTGATTGCAAGGAATGCTCTAGCACAGGAGGAAAGCGAGGAGTTTACGGGCGACTTCCAGGATCCCATCAATATTCACCTAGATAATGAACAGGGTGGGTGTGCTTGCTAGAAGCGGGGAATATCGGTACATTACCTTCATAGAGTGTAGGTGCAGGAGCTAGGAGTGGAGCTGAGGAACTAGGATGGGACTTTTTTTGTTATGACACTAAGGCGTGAACCTGTTTTTGTTTTCTTTACTTGCTCAAATATTTTTCTTTTTGTCTTTCCTTGCGTGCTGTAGTCCCGTGTCGGTGTTCTTGTGTTTCGTACTATCATTTCGTCATCTGTGATTTCTTCCGTGTTGGTTTCCCATATTTCATTCTTTACTGTGGTGGTCTATACATTGGCACATGGTGCCTCCTTGATGAGAGACGGGTTGTTGTACGATTACATTTACTTATCCCTCTTTGTGGTTGAAGGAATTAATCTGCTTCGGTCCCCCAGTGTAAAGATATATGTTGGCTGAGATATATTCGCTAGGCATTTGGGCCCGCCGTATAAGAGGGATGGCTCTAGACAGTGGTCGCTCCCTAGATAGTTACTTTTCCTGGAATTCTTCAGTTCATCAATACCTCATTTGCAATGGTGTAATCAAGTACCTGGTCTCCATAGCTTTTGGTACTTGGAACGTGGGAACAAAGTACCAGGTAGCTTGCATACCTTCCTCCTACTCGCGGGGAACTCTCCCCCGTCGGTAGAAACCATTAGAATAAATAGCAGATTCTCAGTATCCAAAAACTAACTCTAACCCAACCAATCTGCGTAGACTCTTGGCTCTGTGGCATTCACCCATTCGCTCTGTGGCTGCACGCCAGTCTCAACTTCCCTAACCTCAACCAGTATGCACGAGTCATGATGTATGACCGCGAGTACAGCACTATGATCTGCTGCAACCCCTTCACTACACTATGCTTCGGGTTAGTCCTTGTGAGTAGGTCTTCTAATCTCTAGTTTTGTCTCACGCTTGTATGTCTGGTTCACGATCTCTGACAAGGCATGGAATGATGCTGTTACGTGTATTCTACCATCTCAAACACCACACCTATATATCCAACAGCTATAACTTCGTACATCATTATTAGCAATGATGTAGATAAATACTCAAGCTGCCTGCACAGATGCATTATCGAAGTTCGCCAGTAATGGTACCTATGCTCGAATGGGAGCGCGTGAGACTTTAGAGCCAGTAGGGAACAGCGAGTAACGAGCAATGTCTACATATGCTCTTAGATAATACGAAGGGAGCGCAGTGTTGGGTAGTACTTAGATCTTGTACATTCAGGGTTGTGACTGTTTCAGTTCTCTGCTCCGTGTCAACTTCAAGAGGGTACACACAGGTGTTGTGAAATAGGCGACTGCTACGGTGCAAGAGATCAGGTTGAAATTGGTCACAGATTAGTCACTAAATACACTCCGCAAAGAGTATGGTAATTTTTCAATGAATGAACGAGAATAATCATCCTCTAGTTTTCTCAATTTTAATCAAAACAAATCAACCATAACATACCGTCAAAAACAACTACAAGAGAAATCTGAAACACAACCTCATCATCCAACCTTCCTGAGACCCATTGATATCCTCGACACGATAATGAGACGCTCAAGCAAAAAGCTTGTGCTCCAAGGTCATATCGGACTCAGGAGCCAATCCGACGCAGGCACGGAAGATGTTAGACATCGCGGCACGCTGCTTGGCAAGAGAGTTGATAACTGGAGTCCCGGGGGGAACACAAGGTGCCTTAAGCATGTAGCTTAGAATGCTGAGGACGCTGTGGAAGCCCTTGTAATCCTTGGTAGCAACTCCCTGGGAAGAGCTCTTCCAGGAAATACGAGTCATCAATTCGGCAAGAATGGCAAGATCAATGATAAGTGGGCTAGCCAACAAGGAGTCCTCGCAGATGTTGGTCATGCTATCACCCATCGTCAAATTCTGCTTTCAATATCGTGTAGAAATGAGATCCTTACGAAATGCTCTGATGACCACCCATAAAAATCTCTGCATAGTATTCATCCATGGCACGTTTATGATCACCGACGGCAGGCATGTACTTGATGACCACAGTGTGGTTGGGGTGCTCGTCCTTCTCGTAGAGGATGTGATTAGCGGCCACCATGTCGTCGACGACATTGCTCTTGCTAATCTCCTTCGAACGGAATTGCTGAGGAGCATCAAGGTTAAGACCATCGTTGTTACCAAGGAAGTTGAAGCTGGCGATGGAAGTGAGCTTGATTCCAGCGTTGACGAGGAAGTCGACCAAAGCCGATTTCATCTTAGTCTGGCCTGACTTGAAGTCATCGCCTCCGATGAAAGCCTTCTTCTGCTCGGCAAGCTGGATGGCTCCGGGAACAAGAGTGTTCTGCGGAGATCCATTGACGAAGGGAACACCCTCGAGTATGGAGGCAACCGCGAAGACAGTCGAAGGGGACACCTCATCGTGAGAGGACTTGATAGCATTGAGGAGGTTGTCCGCGGTGTCGTTGATACCAGGAATGATCTCAGCATAACGCTCGGTGTTTGCAGTCCAAAGGATGATGACCTTGTCAAGACCGTTGGTTTCCTTGAAGGAGCTATAGAAGTCATTAGCATTATTCGAGCGGCAAAGAATGATATTTAGACTTACCGGATGTCTCCACGGATCTTCTCCAAATGGTCCTGCTTGGTACCAGTAAGAAGGTTGTTGGCACGTCCCTCCTGGTTTGCAGCGATGAAATCAGGGTAATAGATGCTAGGAAGTGGCACAAACTCCTTCATCTCATCCCGGACCTGTCTTTTCAAGTCAGGATCAAGGACGGCTGCACGATCCATCGCATCGGCGAGGTTCATGTTATTGATGTCCCAACCACCGATGACCAAGTCGTTGGGATGAGCCATAGGAAGGACGTCGTGGAACGGAATGTAGATTTCTTCACCGGATTCCGCATCATTTCCGAGTTTGATAGTGGAGCCCATGATAACCGACCCATAATAATTCGATTTCTGTTTACCTTCACGGTTTTCCCAGGTCAAGCCGCGGCGATTGGCAATGATACCGGCAGTGACAGTCGATCCGTTGTTGCCTCCCCACCCCACCAACATCAGACCAACTTTTCCAACCTTACGGTCCACCTTGAAGTCGTACATAGTCTCAACAGGCTGAGCAACATACTTGCCTTCGGCAGTCTTGGAGACCTTGGTCGTGTGGTATGCATACGTAGATTTGATTGCGTCCTCCGTGTAAGTGACATTTGGGGAGTCAACAATAAACAAATCACGACCAGTTGCGACTGGTACAGCAACAGAACCGTTGCTTTCACCATTTGCGTGGGGGGCCATAGTTGATAGAATTGAGACGGTTGAAATTAGAATAGATTTATGCAGATTTCAACAAATCGGAGCACCCGCCGGAAGGAGCTGAGCGGCTGCCGCCGTTGTAGGGGTGGTGAACGCTACAGAAAGTTAGTACAACGCTTCATGAACAGTGATAGCTGTATGCCAGTGAATGTCCCACAGCCATGGGTGATATCAATTGGGCACAAAAGAAGAGCAAAACATGAGGAGTAACATACGAGTTGAGGAGCGTGGAGAACGTCTTTGCGACTAGTGGTGGCCGGACTCGAAGCTTGAGTACCGGCAGACAATTGTGTGAAAAGTGAAGTAACGAAGAATGGAGGTTGATTTGATTGTTGGTGATTGCTATGATGTGAAAATGTTGATGGTTGGCGGTGAAGAAGGGGGGAACGGCTTTTATAATGCTCCACACGTTCCTCTTAGTAGACAGGGGCACTTGCCCGCTGGCCATACTGCTGTTCACACATCACCCCGCCACCACCACCAAGCGGGGTAGAGCAAAGGCCAACACGATAAACCCGGAATTGCCTCCGCAACGGCCCCCTAACGTTGCTGCATCGTCGCTTGGAGAACCTTCCACCTATTCCCAACGTGGTACATCGGGGCTCCGCACGCTCTGCGCTGTCTCCGGTAAGTGCGTATCCGTTTCGCCCTAGTCCTTCGCAAGCAAGAAGAGGAGAAAGAGGCATGTACAAGAGGCCAGCCGGAGAATTATCTGCAGATGACTGAGAAGAGAAGTGCATAACTTTGACTGTTATTTACTGCTAGACACCTAGGCACCCGAATGGTGCCTGGGTGCCATATGTAATCATCTGAACTTTTGAAGCCATCCGATCCTAACACCAGTGATTTGGTGGGTGCAGAAGATCAATCACAAAGTGAAGAATTGAGCTGCTCTGAATGGTTTAGTTTCTCGGATCACTTCTTTTCTGAGTCCGACGACCCGAGTTCTGCCAGACCCCTGCAACATGTCCCTGCACCAAATGCTGCATGCACGACACCAACCGCCTATCGAACCCAATTCCCCAGCCAGCCAATTATGGCGACCGGTTCGCCCTTTCTTAGACGCACAGCAACGTCTTCATTCCACATCTATCCTGTAAAAAGAAGTTTACCTTCAGCCTCGCAAGTTCTTTTCCAGAAGGACGCTGATAGCGCAATGTAATACCCGCGGGAATAGCACTGTACCCACTCTTCATGCAGCTCGCGTGAAAAGGACACATAACTGCCCAGTGTTGTTGTACCTACATGAGGATTCCCTGTGCATCATGATAAGAGCCACAAGCCTAGCTGAGGTGCACGTTCCATCCTACCTAAAGCTGGCCTCGTACCCCGGCCTTTGATCTCACGTGATTTCATACTAACCGAAATGGTGAGTCTGATCCAAATTGAGATCATAGAAAAGTGAGGTGAAAGGGCTTGGAGACATCACCCCACCAAAAACCCAAATTACCTCCAGAGAGCTGAGCTTTTTGGGGGGTATTAGTTTACATCTACCTGAGTCAATGCCGAGTTTTTTTAAAAAAAATTCCACCACATTTGCATTCACTGCAGTCTTAACCTGAAGCTGATCCAACTTGATCTGGGCTATTGCCAGCTTAACCCAATCACTCTTATTCACTTTACACCACAAATTTTGCCTGACTTACTTAGCACATATAAACTGTATTTCCTTTACCCTAAACTCTTCTTTTCATGTAAACCCAGCCCAAACCCATGGTGTTGAAATTTTCACCATGTTGACCTGTGAACTTTGTGTGGAGCAATGTCTCCAGGCTCTCACAATTCCGTTCCCTCACAACACTACTCCCTTTTTGTCACTTCCGTTTTCATCTTAGTGCAATTGAGAGCCTGATTCGAGGCCAACCTAAAGCCACCTCTCCGACCCATGTCAACAACGATCACATTTAGCCATCTTCCTTCCGGTCCATTATTGATGGCAGAATCTTCTGGCTTCATTTGGTCGGTGATGGTGATATTTAAATCAGTCAATTTACCAACAATTTTCGACATCGTCCAAACAACGTCGATCATCATCATCATCGTTGCATTCAGGCAGATTCCCAGTCCACCCGGAAGAATGCCATACATTCGCCTAGATCTAATAGATATCGTCTTTCCCATCACCCCCCACCTCATATTTCTGCGCGTCAGAACGCCCCTGGATCCTTTTTGATTGGTATCGAGATCCTCTCTCCTCATCTCTCCTATGATACCGGGTGCTAAGCCCTACTCGGCGGCTCGCGTTGCTTGTACTATACATTGTTCCACTCAGAGCCCCTTTGGGTTTCATACGGTCAGACGACTCCAATTTATATACTACTTATTGTACAAACGACACAAACCTAGTAGTAGCAGGTACTTAGATGTTGAGGTTGAACGGGGTACGCCGGCGAGTGTACATGGTAGGTATTAAAACTTGTGATATTGGACTGCTCGAAGAGGAGAGTGAGAAGTGATAAAAACAAGCGCACCCCTCCCCCCTTCCCCCGCCAGGGTCTTATACAAAACCGTGCGAATAGTCCTCGGCGTTTCTGTTTTCTGCAACCTGGGTTGTGTGGCGACTTAGGAACCTTCAACTTCCACTACACTCACTAACTACACTTAACCACCTCTTGGACAGGCACTGGATTGTCGCAAACGACACACCATAGCTCAATACGACTGGCAACCCGGATTCGATCACCCGCTAAGAATCCGAAGATTCCCTCAACGTGTTATCCTTACGACAAACTTTGAGATGAATTTGTGACTCTGGAGACACGTACATTAGCTTCCCGGGATAGACACACAAACCATTGAAACTGGCGCTGGATGTCTTTTTCGACTTGAAAGATATTATACTATTTGGTCTTGCCAGCTGCAGCTCGTGGGGCGCTTGAGATTCAGCGCATGGTCGGTGTTTATCAGTAAACATGGCTATGATCAATGAAAACATGTTACTTCCGTGTATTAAATGCTCAATATGCAACGCCGAAGTGGAGATTTCCTTGATGGGAGATCATGTCTGTGGATCAACACCAAAGGGTAAAATCTTGCGCTGTCCATATTCCAATCGTATCGACTAAGAGCGACTTCATAGAGCCTGTTCGATCAAGACCAATTCAAAAACCATTTATACTTCCCCAGATAGATCCTAATATCGCAAGTATGACCATACGATGTTTTCAACTCACTGTGCGGCGCTAAAATATCCTAGATTCACCATTTATTGGTATTAACCAACTTACATCATTTACCAGCATATCAACAACACATTCGATTGCTGCTCCTCGGGATGGGCTGCCTCTTGCTCCACTTACGAGACCGCCAACACGAGAGCCTGACTCTCCAACCATCCCGTCAAACGACTACTATGCTTCTCGTCCTCCTTATTCACCCGCCTTACCTCCATCGCCAACCTCGGGTGGTGGTAAGAATTTGTTGGCCAGGATGAACACCATCGCTCCTGGGCCATTCGGAGTACGGAGGGGTAGCAATGACAAAACAGCTGAAACTCCTCCTTCTTCATCTAAAAGTTTGAACTTTCCACAAAGAAAGTCCTCAAGGAGTTACAGCGTGGAGCCACTGCAGGCTGTTGCAGCCTCATTTTCAGGACAAGGCCAAACGGGTTATGGTGGTGACGCTCAAAACCGGGATCCCACACATAGGGTTTCACCGACAGACAGAAGCACCGGATATTCCCAACTAGCCCCCCATCTCTTGCCACTCCCATCAATGTCTGAAGCCAGTCCGCAGCCTACCAGCAAGTCAATTTCGACGAAGCCGGCACGGAGAATTCCTCCTCATCCAGAATTAGGGCTACCACGGACTCCCTCTCAGTATCTACAAAAGGTGAAAACTACCGTGGAAATGCTACCACCGCCTCCGCTGATACCTAGTCCTACAAAGGATTTAACTGAGCATCAATCACGGAGTACTGGCAAAGACCTAGATTCGGCCGACCAAGCACCACAAATGGAACAACCCCCGGCCAGAAAGGAGCTGCCTACAAAAGTCCGCGAGATCGAAAGTTCTTTGCATACTGCTACCCTGTCAGAGTCCAGTAGTACGTCTTCGGCGTTCTCACATGTGTCTAGCAGTTCTCAATCAAGCCCACCAACCTCTGAGGTATCCTTAGCATCAAGAATGAGTGGTCCGAAATTTGTTGATCCGAAAACTTTCAACCATCAGGAGCATAAGAAACCTGTGATGCATAGCAATGGAGGCGGTCTGATAGACAATTTGATGAACGAACTGCATACACTAGATACGCAGAAGCCATCCAAGAAGGATCGTGCGCCGTCCCATGAACCACAGCATTCTCCTCCACCCATACAACAACGGCGACCAAGCCAACAGTATTCTCCTCCACCCGCACAACAACGGCGACCAAGCCAACAGCATTCTACTCTACCCACACAACAGCGACGACCAAGCCAACAGCATTCTCCTCCACCCACACAACAGCGGCGACCAAGCCAACACCATCAACCAAACAGCCCCAAATCAACTATCCCTCCTCCCCTAGGAATGGATGACATATCCTCCCACTCTTCCGGAAAGACAGCACAGGCCAGCAGAGGACATAAACGAACCTTAACCTCCAAAGGCTCCTGTCGCGGATGTGGGGAGCAAATATTTGGCAAATCAATATCATCAGCGGACGGCCGCCTCACCGGGCGATATCATAAGCAATGTTTCAGTTGCCAGACCTGTCGCCAACCCTTTCAATCTGCAGAGTTCTATGTCATGGACAATTTGCCTTACTGCGAAAGACACTACCATGAGCTAAACAACTCGTTATGTGCGGTTTGTGACTGCGGGATTGAAGGGCCATGCTTGGAAACAGTAAGACGTGAGCGTTTCCACCCCACATGCTTTACCTGCTACGTAAGTTCTTTTTATGCAATCCTTGCGTCGTGTACCCAGAGCTAACCATCGAGCAGCAATGTCGATGTATTCTCGGAGATGATTATTTCGAGATAAATGGAAGGCCTTTCTGTGAATACCACGCTCATCGATATATGCAACGCCCACCCCGCCCACCACCGAACCGTGGTGCCTATAACGGGGGCTTGAAGGCCCCTACTCCCATGCCGAGAGTCGAAAAGCGGAGGACTCGATTGATGTTTATGGCTGGAACGGACACTCCTATCCCCCCAGGGATGGGAAATCGCAATCAATTTTAATTCACTCTTTTGGTATCTCCTTTCAGTTTCTCCGTTTTAGGATGCGTGGAGTCACGGTACAACCGGATAATATGGTTGGTTTTCGAATGGACACATAGGGGGTTATTTCTGCGCATTTCATTCATGCTGCATTCCTACGTCATCACAATGAACGACCATTCTTTTCTTCCCGTTTCTCGTTTCGTCGCTCTATATGGCTTGTTTCTTACGTTGTGCATTTCACACTGGGGGGTCGATTGTGCTTTGTTTTGTGCCCGTCTTTGCTATTACAGCCTTAAAGGCTTTAATTACCTTATTTCTTGTTTATTCCTTCTTGTTTGCGTATAACTTTGTATTACTAACTCTTTCTTGGGATATGTTTAAGCGGTAAGCTAGGTTCAACTGTGTATGGTGTGTGTGGATACGGGGCCATGAGATATGTTCTTTTACTGTGAATACCGTTTAGCTTAGGCCCTTGTACATGTATAGTACGAAATGAGTTTGCAAAGGTGTCCATTCTTCAGCGCGTGCCATAGGTGTAAATATACTGAAGTTGGTTCTCAAGAGTCCGGTTCTAGTTGTAGCTTTCAAGGCACAGAACCATGGATGTATATACTCGAGTATTCCGCCCTACACAAAGAGAAAGCATCTCTTATGATAGTCCAATATGGTGTGCGGGTTGCCATTATCTGCAATCTTTCACCTTCGGAACTTTCTTAGATCGTGTCTTGCTCACCAGTATTTCCTCTACAGATGATTGGTCATGATTCTGTGCTAAGTGCAAAAATACGTCAAACTGTCATGCACCACTATGGCATGAACTTACGTGGAAGTCCACGAAAGTACGCCTGTGTACGTCAACGTACGTCAATTCGCCGATACTTATTTATTTGCATGGATGGAAAACCCCTCATAATACCCGAATCCGCAGATGATAGAATTGGAGGAGACGAAAGACATGGATAGCGGTTATAGAATCTCACGATCGAGGTACTCTCTCACATGCAGTTTCACCTAACGTAACTCATTGGTTTCGTATGGTCGTTTGCCGCGCACTCCCGGATCGCGGAACACCACGACATCTATCGCCACCATTCCACTAAGCATCCGCAATCTCAATCGATAACTCATTACACCGACGGCCAACCGTTGAAAGACGGCGCCACCATTGACTCTTAGATTCCCCTTGCTGCTGCCGCGTACGCGTACGTCTGCCTCCGCATCCATCCCCGCAATGAGAATTCCAAAATCTCGGGGAAAGAGGTCCAATGGGAGTTTCATTTCCCAATCAATGTAGAAGCGCATTCCTGCCGGGCGCGGTTCTTCTGCCTACTATATGATGCGAAATGCGATGAAACATGCCATCTCCGAGGTTCATATGAGATTTTCGTCCCTTGGAACGATGTTGATTTGGCTTTCCCCACTCAGAAAGAGTTTACCGATTCTATCGATCTCACTCGCTCGGTAGCGCTTTCCATACTAGGCTACATTATGAGGCGTGCGAAAGTCTCTTAAATTTCCCACATCTTGTCGCCAAGAGTAGACGAGATGTGTATTTAATAACGCGCACTGAAACTCCTCCCAGTCGGTATAATATCATGAAGATCATATCATGTATATGCATACGCGGGTTAGCTTGACCTTCCCGCTCCTTGAAAAGACCTTGATTTCCAGGATATTGTTGATGCAGGCTTTAATTGATAGAGATCGATGGATTGTGAAATGAAGGGAACGCAGGAACGTTCTGGCCAGCGGCAAAGTGAGTGATTCACTGTGAATCGAAGTTCAGAAGCAAAAAAGCTCAGCACATCCTAGTGCAAAGTTCTATGGGTGTTTAGTTTCACATCTATCAAAAGACACCATGGTTGTCAAGGACACATTCCATGTAAAATAACCACCAGAACTCCAGGACGTTGTAAGGGTCTCACAAAACTTTTAGCCCCAAATCCTCTACATAACCTCATGATCCATATAGAAGAAACCTAACCACGAAAACCAACCCATGAAAGGAAAAAGAAAAGAACGCCGAAGGGAAGAGAAATGAGCGCAAAGTCATTCCAAAGACAGCAAGGACCATGTATTCAATTACCAACCACAGTCCAAACCATGAAGACACAAGAGGGAGAAAGATCGTTAATCTTCGTATGGATTATACTTTCGCCATCTTCTCCACCTCATACTTAAAATCGAAATAAGGTTTGTCGAAGTGGTGAACACGAACATATCCGTCCTCACCACCAGAGGCGTAGCCGTTGCCCAAGGGATGGCAGGCAACCTACACTCATCTCGTTAGTAACATTTCAAGCGAATTGCAGTTTCCACACGACGAACTCACCGTGTTCAATGGTCCGAAGTGACCCCTAACTCGTCCAATCTCGTCTTCGAAAATCTTGTGGTAAAACCTGGCCTCAAATTTACCTTGTCGCGAAGATGTGGTGGTGACATCACGGGCTTCCTGACCACCTCCAAGGATGATGAAATCCTTTCGTGCAGTGATAGCAGCGGAGTTAAGTGGGGTATCGGTTTGGTACGTCTTAAGAGTCCGAAGGGTGTTGGTTTCGATGAGCTATTGGTCCAAACAAGTCAGCGCCCGTGATAGACCGGAAGGATACCCTCCAAGTACTTTAGCAGATTTGTCCTTGGAAGCAGTGACGAAGTACGTCCTGTCAGGCGCCATCTGAATATCGGTGATTTGCATGTCAGGCTCGTGGACTTGTTCATCCTCAATAAACTCTCCAGTCTTTCCATCATACTGACTAACGCTTCCATCCTCGTGCCCAGTAATGATGAACTTATTCAGGTAGCTCCATGCGGCAACTGTGGCCTTGCTCCCCCTAAAAGTGATGGTGAAGAGAGGAGTATCCGCTTGCTCTGCATTCACATCCACCACGATAGGGAAGACAACAACAGTACCAAGATGACCCATGCGCATCTCAGTTACCGCCAGCAACAAGGTACCATCGTCGGAGAATTCAACACGCTTGACGGCGGTGGGGAATTCCCACGTCTTCAAGCACCGGCCCGTCCGCACTTCCCACAGCTTGATAGTATTGTCGGCAGCACCGGTGGCAAGAAGTGTTGTTGTAGCGTCCACATCTACAGTCCAAAGGGCTCCCTGGTGACCGTTGTATGTTCCGAGACGCTCACCGTTCACTATACGGCATATCTATCAGCGCGAGTTGAGGAGACTGAGGCGCAAATGCGACAAACTAGAGAACCAAGCGCAAACTACGTGATCCTTTGCTGTAGAGAATAAGAGATCGCCTAGTCCTTGATGTCAACTCCGAGCTCAGGTGAAACCTAGCAGTGGGGTATGGAATTTACCATCTTTATTGTACCTAGTTGGACCGGCAAGGAGTTTTGGTCAGAACCATCCATATTTCCAATAGTAGGAGAGGCGATTATGAGGAAAGGATTGAAGAGGCAACTCGTACTTGATCTGCGTCAAACTACGCTCCTAGATTTCTAGCTGTCAGCGAAATTTGAGACAATGGTCAAAATTTGGCATCATAGAACCTACATGTCCCTGGAGTAATATTGGCCGCATGACTGCGAATAGCCTTGTTTAGGATTCGAGAAAACGAGGTGGCCGTGAAATGTGGGGTTGAGCTGGCTGCTTCGTGATATCGATCTTTGCAAAGGTTTGTGCGGGGACTTGAAAGTTTGTGTGGGCTTCGGTATGACCACTTCTACGACCTAAGCGAGTATAGACAGTCCCGACAAAGGCCGGAAAAGGTGATTTTGATTCGGCTTTCCAGACCTTGGCACTGTTTTCCGACCCACAACTGGCACGGGTTCGTGACACAGGTTTGGCAGTCAAAAAAACGCATATCTTGTGAGCGACGAGAAAGTCGGGTAATGAAAGCAGACACAGCCCTGCAACTTTCAACGAATCTCTTTGGATCTATAATATCTCGCGCTGCTCCACAATCCACGCTGCCATTGAACGCTGCCATCGATAATCTGTATCGTCCATCACCACACGGCGCCCGGCGGAACAGAGTCACCTGCGACTGACCTCTCAACGAACCTCACCCCCTCACTAATCGCACCAACCTTATTCTTCAACTTGTTGCTTGTCGCTGCAACGACGAGCAAACATGGCTTCAAACATTTTTTCCCGGTGGCATGACGTCATCTGGCACTCCCGCTACTGCCAAGACTCCGGCCCGGGCAGCTCCACCGTCTCCGTGCTCTGCTGGCTGCTGATCTGTCTTCCGCTCCCTCTGCTAGCCTCCGGTCCTCGTCCCCTATGCCAAATATTGTGGAACCACGTACCATTTTAATTACGATGGGTCGTTGCAGCTTTACGTTCAAAAACGGCTCATGTCCTTGCCCTTCGGAGTCTTGTACCTCAGAGACTGGTGTTGATGCAGTTGAGAGGCGGTGCGATCACTGTGACCACTTGATGTCGATGCATAGCGATTACGGTGATTCCACTACTATTGACTGAGCATTAGCTTGCCCTCGCGTTGCTGACGGTACTGTTCTGCATCTAGCTACTCTTCCTCACACCGATGGACATTCAGCACCAGGTGGTCCTACGATTCCCGAATGTAAGTTAGTTTGTCCTATCCGAAGCTTCAATTGCCAACTAGAATTCCAGCTTGGACTCGGCGGCCTGTCGTAGTTAAAGAAATCCTAAAACGAGCATTCAAGTACCGAGTGGTTTTGGTACGCGGCACCCCAGCCTGTGGGAAGACGATTCTCATGAATCTTATTCATCAACACATTGTTGAAACACTCCCCACATTCAGAGTTTACCGATTCTTCGGCTGGCCCCAGGGTATGTCGGATGAGAAAAGCGAGCAGTATCTCGAGAGCCGTGTTCAGATGTCCATGCGGGTGATCCTTGTTGCTCAGGATACGGTGGTTTTTATCGATGATGCTCGTCCTCATACTACGATAATTATCTTTGGATACTCTTCAAAATCTTGGACAGCGGTGCCTTGTTTATTCTTTTCAGTTCTTATGGGAGCCCTGGGCCTTTCCCGGTTCAGGTGGAGACCAGCACTTCACCTATTTTCTGCAAAATCAAAGGATTTCTCTGCAATGGGAGAGCAACTTGGAGACTGAAAGCCAACCGGGATATTACTTGCCAGAGATGAGGCTGACGACCTCATTACCCGATACTGCACCAACAATCAAAACCGACCCCAGCTCTCTGCAGATCTTCGCAACCTCCTGGTAAACATATCCGGAGGCCATGCAGGTGCATTGGCCGGTTTGGTGGAAACAATAGTTACAGATCATGCAAGCATCCCGTCCCTCAAGAAAATCATTGCTAATAGTCTCTATTCTAGTTGATGTTGGCAGCGTGTGCCAGAACAGGAAGCAGCTTCACTATCAGCCTACAAGCCTTTTACGACATCTTCTATGGAGATCCAACTGCTAAACGCCTTCGAGAAGGTTTCCGGAGCAAGAGATTTGCTTGTGGATTGCCCTACCGAGAGTACTTACAAGAGAACGTAGCTACGACGAAGGTTTTAAACGAGATGTCAAGAAAGGGAGCTGTGAAAGCTTTTGACATTGAGCAGTCGGAGTACCGAGATGGTGCTCTCGATTATTATCGTCGGGGTTGGATTCATAAGGCCTTAGTTGGTGAGATGGGAGAAGCCTATGAAGCCTATGTTTTTCCATTACCCATCCACTTGTGGTATTTTTCCCCCGCGTGACTGCTGTCCGTCATGGCATCTTGAGCGTGTTCAGGAATTGCAGGACACTACTACTGAATAATGTATCTTGCGTTATCACAGCCAGCTCACTGATGGCCTTGGCGCTCGACATAATAAAATACATGGACCCGTTCAAACTCTCCCTCCCTCCGAAACAGCCAGGATCAAGCCATGGTGCACCACCGGAGGATTGGTACCGGAAACAGTTCTACCGAGCATCGGAAAACATCTTTGACGGGGGAATTCTGTGGTCTCCTGAGTTTGGTGATAGCGGGGTCAAAAAGGGCGGCGCGCTGGACTTCTATCTAGCCGCTAAAAAGTGGAGCCTGGAGTTCACACGCGAAGGGGATCGTTTGAAATCTCATTACAGCCGTTTCCAAGACGGGGAAACTATCATAGATGGATCGCTAATGGCGAGCTACTGGATTGGGTGCTGATTGATTTTCGTACCACTGAACCGAGCGTTCCACATCCCGGTAAGTACAAATCGTCCTAGCCCTAGCCTCTATTCATGCTCGGAAAAGCTCATGGCTATCTATATTGTATAGAATTTCCGGGGCTGTATCATGTGTGTTTCTCACGCAGTTTTGCCGTTGCCAGGGTCATGAATAATACTTTAGAAATAGTTAAAGAGTTTTATCTTGTTAACAAATAAAAGCCTGTGATAGGAAAACAAAGAGAAGATGCTGTATAGAAAGCAGTGCTTTCTCCAAACCGTATGCTTCTTATAGCTTTAAACCTATACTATATCCGCATTTAAGATAGATAGATGTTAGATTGTGTTCCCAACTAATAGCTATTCTGCAAACATCTCTATCCAGTACCACGGATGTGCAGAGGGGGTACACTTTGAATATTTTGCACAGCCAGGAAGGATCAAACCTATAGTTTTAAAGTTCGTTTAGAAATGCTAAATATAATTAACTGAGTTTTTTTTCTCTTTTTAAACGTAGAGACTTATGATCACATTAGTAGGTAGACTGTTTACAAATCCCATTTCTTTCTTATCTGCTCGCGTGCCTCCTCCGCATAGACCTTTTTTATGACACCATCCTCCCGGTGGTTTTCTTCCAATCCGTCCTAGGCATTGGTTTGGTTGAAGTCGAGAGAAGGCTGAAAAGGGAGCTGTTGAGCAATAGAGGTCCAACGGATGAGGGGGCTGGCAAAGTGCGATGGGAGAGGTATGACGGTAAGGTGCGATTGGAGAGGTGCGATTGGGGCGATGAGACGATCGGTAGAGTGGAACTTCTTGCCTGAAGGACCACATTGCGGAAAGTGGACCGTCTTTATGGCCGCCGATGCAAATGTTATTTTTGCCCTTTTGCATAGACACTCTTTTACATCGACGATGTTATACTCGGCCTAATGATGTCTTGACAAAAATGACCTCATTTTAAGGTGCCTGGCCCCGTTAATCGGCCCTCTGTGCCCACATCGGGTCGTCGAGGACTGCCTGAAGAAGAGGAAAGCGCAGGCGGCGGCGAGGGAATGGAGAAGATGCCGATTTAGAGACTCCCCAGAGGACCCGGAGACTCCCGAAGAGGAGGTCCCACCCGCACCAGGAGCAGGCGGAGACTCGGACTCCCTATCCCAACAACTCACAGGCGAGGATCATGGCTCCCGCGCCCCCAAATTCACCCTGCAATGACCGTGTATAACAGTATATTTGAGTCCCGGTTTGAGTCCCGGGTATGGAAGTCATTCGACAACACCTAACAGGTCTTTTCAGTAACTTTTCATCACACGAAATTTACAATCTTATACAGTACTTTTCTGGTGGCTTTCTTATATAACTACCTCTTAGAATATCCGCCAAAAATCAAGTCCCCTGGCCAAGCGACCAGCATGCTATCACCTCCCTCTCGGGGATCTGTTATTTCTCAAGAGCATTTTCTATATCACATTATACAGTAGCAAGACAAAAGTGAGGGAACGCTTGACAATCAGCACTCAGTCAATGCTCATTGTACTGCGTCGATTCAACTGGTGCTTTTGGTCAAAATTCAATAGAAATCAAGCAAATGATGATGAGCTGCTTCTATCTTTTGGGGATCGAGTTTAGCATTGTTGCTGTTAGACGGGTTAATTAGGTCGGTATAGATATTTCGCGCGTTCCCTTACTTTTGTCCCGCTACTGTACTTCTGATCCTCAAGTAGCATCCCTTACAACCTTGGATGGGCTTATTCAAATAGACTGACCCAAACTCGGTAAACCAGCCTTCGAGGCTCAAACAAAAAGCCTACTTAGTATGTAAAGAAATTATAATTATCTATTAATAACAGCTCCAAGAATTCAATTCACCAAAGAAAAGTTTCAGAATATCATTACACTGATCTGATTTGAGCATTAGGGTCTATAGTAGCCTTTCTTTTACGTGTGTGCTCTTATGAACCCACACAACAGTCTAGTGTTCAGAATCAGCACTTCGAAAAAGAAGGGCAAACTTTGCTTTGTGGTTGGGATCCTTGAATATTCAGGCTTTCGGTAGCAGAACAGACGCCTAGACTCACTCGTTTTTGAATCTAACACGAATCGAGGCAAATCGGATTGCTGTTTTGAGGGGTAGGCTGACAGCTGATTGTAGACACTGACTGATATTGTATTCATGGTGACTCACCCTACGGATTGGTGTGTTTTTGACTATCAATACTATCTACCTCATAGGTCGCAAACCACTCTTCAGCGCATATCCCCTCACATGAAGGACTAGATTATAGACGTAGGTTGCTTGTTGTGCACTTCTACCTACATCAAGTCCATTATGTCCACCAAGCTGCATTATCTACCTATCTGGGTATCCAGTAGCTTATTGGTAATAATTGGTTCGTTCCAATGCCCAGGTGGGTCGGCTTCGAATAATCGTGGCACATTTGGATTGTAAGTGGGAACTATGCCACGAATTTCATTCATGCGATCTCAATCGCAGCAAACCAATCGTCCAATGTTGCATGTGTACTTGGATCGTGAGTCTCAGCACCGTCTGATGTCTTGTATGAGAATGAAGACTTGTATGAAGATGGTGGTTGTATGAGGATATGTATCAGGACCAGGGTGATGCGTCTCATGTCAGAGCATACACGTACGCATATGGGAGATTATACATATACGGGCCTCTGGCCCTCGAGATAGAGAAGTCAATCAACAAGTCACCGAACCATCCAAAGTAACATCCAACTCCAGTACAAACCGGCCAAGTAGAGCTTCACCACGAGAAAATAATATGTATAGGAATGAGAATGGTAATAATAGTCAAACGTAGTAGAAAAAAACTCATCCTTCAGGAATACCGAGAAACCAGAAGCAATGCCCAAATCCTTCCCCTCGAATCCAGACAACTTCAATTCCCAAACACTCTTTACTCTGGATGAAGAGAATCCCGAGTTGCACTACTGGTAGTATTGGAACATTCCTCGATCTCGTGAATGCTCTCAATCTTGACCGATGAAGCTTGTTGTGAGACTTCCAATGGATGCCGATCGGGATTCCATCCGGTTCGAGGATATGCGACAGTCTTGTGCTTCCTAGCTCCGCGTTCGAGGTCCTTTTGAGGGTTCTTAGATCCTGACGAATTTCCGAAGGACTTAAGACCGGTAGCGGTAACTGGAGACGGTGCTTCCACTTGGGCGGCAGCCCACATACTGGAGAGAGGAAGAAAGATAGCAACCAAAGTCGGCGTGAGCGAACTAAGGCCATCTATTTCGACAACATTGTCTGCCAAAGAAAAGGCAGCTATTCGGCTAGTTAGCTACTGCTGCTCGTTGAAAGGGTAAAACCACATACCAGGAATGATCATAGTCTGACAACCAACTGTGAAAATGATCTGAAGAGGACCAAATGCCCGCAGGCCCAGAATTCGACGCCGCCGTATAGCATATCCGAGCTTGAGGACAAAGATAAAGCAGAAAAGGCAAATGGAGAAAGCAAATACAGCTTTCGCGGCCGGATAGGTCCAATCTCCATAATAGACACCAACTCCGGGTTCCATGATTTTCATCGCACTTTCGACGGTAACCTTGAAGAACAATGCTATCTCCGTGAGGGCAACAATGCTTGTCCCAAGAGTCATGATCAAGTTTAACTTCGGAGATGAAGCGTAGACAACCCTTAGTTGCAGGATGAGCGAAAACTGGACCACACTCTTGAGGAGCAATGAGCCCGTGGTTGCAGCTATTTGAGAGTAACGTGCTCCGGAAGGAATATCAGACATGTCACCCGACATGAACCGGTATGCATCGTAAAAGGGACCAAGATAATAATCCATTGACAGAGCAGAACGAAAGATAACGGTGACCAGAGCCAGAATGTTACAAGCAAAGAGTAATGTTCGACGCTTTTCCTGGCTGGTGAGGAGCCCCACAATTGACAAGAGCACCACGCAAGCCCCAATTTGAGCTGCAAAGATACTGCAATAGACAAGGCCAGCATGGTTGGCAGTATTGAAGTCTGAGAGAGCCAATGTCAGGTTGGTACCGTCCCGATAATATATCGTGATGGGTTGCGAATGAGGGTTGAAAGCAGGGCTTGTTGAATCAGCGATCTCGCCCATGATGCTTATTGGAGGTTTCGGAGGTTCTGGAAATTAAAAGGATGAGGATTTGAAAGGCCAACTGAAAATAAAGGATCAGAGAGACAGAAATGGGCGAGGAGAGGTAGAGAAGTAGTCTGTTTCGTCGGGCTCTAGAGTCCAGGAAACCGGGCTTGATATATGATGTGTTTGAAAATGGCGACTGTCCATTTTTTTCGACAGACGGATGACAGCTTCAAACGAGGCAACTCAAAATGGCCACCGGCGATTGTAGTGTGTTGAATCGCAGATGCAGATTCCGATGTCTAGTGGCGTTGTTTTTATGCCCTGAGAGAACAATATCAAGACTCTCCTGCTATTGTTCCTCAATCAGCAGCCACCAACGCCAAATCAGCCACATGAACTATCTAAACCAATTAGCAACAATATTAAAAGGAAAACTTTGGCAAAATAAATCACAAACAGGACTGGCATAGGCATTTACAGTCAAGATAGGATGCTAGACATCGTCCTAATCGAATGTAGAGACATTGAAGAGGAGATTTTGCACCAGCTGGCAAGAGCATGGCAGTTTCTTTGATGCTAGGACTAGTATAATTACTAGAAGATGCAGATGAAAGGAATGCAGTTACAACCCGCTTGGTAGTTTAGAGTTAGAATTTACTCCTGTTGGAGCTGAAGAGTAAACTAAAACGCAGAAGCCTATCGACATGTCCTTGGCTGGAGTGCTCGGTTGACCTCATAAATTCGCCCATATGACGTGAAAAACTACTCCCACAAGACTAGTGCTAAGGCATCTTAAACTGTAGTCTGTAAACGGCTATGGTATATTTTCGCTGTGCTGTTATTTTGGTACTCAACTTAGGTTACTTTAATATTTCATGCCTGCCGATACGCTATATGGCTCTAAGTCGCGATCTTCGACAAGCACAGGTTTGTATGGCAACTCCAACCTACCTTGAATGGCTCCTTAGAATGCTGAATTGAATTCAACTAACCTTGCGATTGTCGTTGAACTCGAGTCGTACAAACCCTAATGTATCTGTCTACTTAGTTTCACGGCTTGGCAGATCTCAGCAGATGAAAGCTTGTACTGAACACCTGATACATACTCTAACTGAACACTTCCATCTGTCAAGATAATTCCTTTCGCAACTTCCATCGCTTGCTTGCTATCACGTTGAGGGGTCCTATCAGCAAAATCACCAACAGAGCCTGCAAATAACTCAAAAAACACGTCTAATCTGCCTATGGCTGCACGGAATAGACCGCGCGCCCTTCCGAAGGATGAGGCCGACGCCCACGAAGAGCGGGACCTCTGGTCCAGGATTGTGAATGATCTGAAGGATCAGACGCGTCAATCTAAACGCATCAACGAGATCGCAGATGAGATAGCAGCGGCGGAAGCAAAGTTCGAGGCGGATGACAGCGGTAAATCAGCTCTTCCAATCACCGAGACCAATACTAACCAATGTACTGCAGAAATGACAATGAAGGAGATGCTTCATTTGGAGCAGCTATACAAGGAACAGCTAAAATTATCTAATGAAGAGCAATCGTATGTTCTTCATATCCTCCTCTGCGTATTAATATGTGTTGGATGTCGTTGCTTCATCCGAGTGATATTTTGAGAACCAACTAATCTCATTAACTTGGACTAGATCTCTACGCAACGTTATAGAAATCAACGATCTTCTGATTGCTCTACGCACCGCTACCGAAGGTGGTGATAGAGGAGGAGGTACATCCCGCCATCTTCGCACGCGTTAACTGCTTTTTCTTTTCACCACCCCATTATCTGCAAACACAACTGGGTCCGTTTTTCTCCCACCCAGAGCCCTGTTTGCATTTATCCCTGGAGCGAAAAATATGAGAAGAGAAAGAAAGAGAACGGTTGCGTCGTGTAGTTGGGATAACGATTTTTATTATCATTGGTCGAGAGAACCTCATGCTTACACCGTTGTCGGTTTGTTTACAGTCTCTCAGCAAAAGAGGATCAAGCGGAAACATGACGATTCAATATCGGCGGATAGCCCGTCTAGTCGGAATCCGAAGATGCAACGGAGTAATTCAGCGGCGCCTATGGAAGCTTTGCAGATACATTCGGAAGTGGCATATAGATTACCCAAACAAAAAAATGCAGAGGGCGAGTGGATACAATGTACCATTACTGCTATTCTTGGGGGGGAAGGACTGAAGCGGAAGTAAGTCCCCACATCGTCGCTGTTGCTATGTTCAGGTTACATTGTCTAATCGAATATTCTTTTGGATTCTAGATATGAGGTTCAAGATCCAGAACCAGACGATGCTGGAGGGCACGGCAAATACAAGGCATTTGCGAGCGCATTAATACCAATACCCAGGGACTCAGCAAACTTACCATCTTATCCTGTTGGTAAGCAAGTCTTAGCTAGGTATCCAGAAACAACCACTTTTTACAGAGCAGAGGTTATGGGCACTAAGGTACGACCTTCTAATATTATAATGTAGGGGTTATATACTGATGGAGGCTTCCATAAATAGCGTGATGGAACGTGTCGGCTCAAATTCGAGGGTGAAGAAGAAGTGGGCAAAGAAACCGAGGTTGAACGACGGCTTGTTTTAGATGTTGGTGATAAGCGGTAGCAGCTATCTTGTTTCCGGTGTTTTGGAGTGCGGGTTTATGTTTCCATGTTTAACTACTACGAAGTCACGAATATACTGCTCACTGCTAAATTGATCCACGCTGTTGGCACTCTACTAGGGATTTGAAGTGAGTAGCGATGTAGGCGCCGTTATCAGTATCTTTGGTGTTACGTACCCCCAAGCCCCGGCAGCGACTACTTGTCAGTGTTCTGCTTCCGACTTGACTTATCATACGTCTTCATTTTGGGGATCAGGCAACCACCCCCAAAAAACACCCACACATACTGGTAGACGATGAAAACGTGCATTGGCGCCATAAGCGTGTTTGTCCTGATGACGCTTAGAGGCCTTCTGCTTACGCAGAGCATGGCACTGCATGGACTGATACCTACGGTAAAATCTGGGTGATCCGGTTTGTTTGTAGCGCCGCAGGTGGAATATGCAACCCCAATGGCGGTCTTTTATTCGTCCTGAGAGTTAGGAAGTTACATGGAAGCCACCCGACTCAGAAGATGGACAAATGAGGGCGACGAATCTGACGCCCTGCAGCGCTACAATAAACCGGATGTACCCAGATTTTACGGTATCGGATATGGATCGTATTACCTGGACGGACAAACTCGCCTTGTGTTGCATATGCAGCTTGCATATATGCATACCCCACTTCAACGACAGCTTCTGCATATGTGCCTTGACGCCATGCAGTTTTGAAGCAGTGAGGCATTGAGACAGAGCAACTCCGGAGACCGGACAAATTGAAGCAGCACGAAATCTTTATGCATGTTCCAGGCCCATGCAGCATTATGAGACCAAGTAGTTCCCAAGGGGGCCTGATCGCCGCCCATCGATATAAACTTCACAATGTTATGATTAAAACCTGCGGAACTCGAGCTCGAGACCTCGTTCTTCCGGCGACTATACTAGCCGCATCGAAGAAGCAAGCTCTCTCCAAACAAAAGTGCAGATTAAGAAGACAACTATAACTAAACGAGGCCAAATTCCGGGAGCAGTTTTTGTGGATGGAGTAATAGGTTTATGTTGTGGTACCAAAGTAATTGTTCGCTTATGGGTGCTTGTTGTGTTTACAGAGAATCCCGCTCCCTCGCAGTGCGCTAGACAGTTAGATAGCTGATGGGTGAAGTGCAAAGTGGCGGCGGTGAAGCAAAGAATTAAAGACTCCAACGCAAGGAGTTCCCCAAAATATGACATGCCAAGCTCTACACTCAACGTCAAGGCATCAACGCGTCTCGTCCTTCAGCTATGATATCTGGGATCCACACCCACCCATCATCTTCGACTCTAGCCATCCGTCCCTCCCGCAAGTCCGCCCCGCACTAAACGCTAGCATACGACTCTTTGACGCAAGGGAACCATGTCAGACCCCTACTCCTCACTCAACACTCAAGATAGGCCCCCACAACCCCCTCACGCGTCTCTCACGGCTAACGCAGCCCACTGGCGCGTCTTCATGCCCTCACCAACGCCCTGCGCGCGAACCACACCACCCTCCGCAAACAACATGACAAAGTCATAAAAACCGCGTTGGCCATGGAGACATCCTTGAAGCCTGTTGAAGATGGACTTCGCATTGAGATGGAAAAGAAGGCAGCCGAGGATGCGGCTTCAAGGGCTGACGGTGTTGCCAATATGGATGAAGAGGAGGTCAATGAGGAGGTAGCGAGAGTGTAGGCGCGGAACGATGGAAGTAAGATGGCGGTTGTTAATGCCGTGCCTGGAACCTTCATCCTCGTTCAACCAGTACCCACTACCTCCATCAGACACTTCCACTACTTTCTCCGCCCCCCCCCATCTTGTCTAGGGCGCTTTCACGTTGACACCCATTATATCGAGTACGTGGCAATGAGTGACTGGGCTTTGCATGCTATCTTGGTCCGACAATGAAGATATCTGCTCTACCAGAAGGGTGGATCCGTTCTCTTGTACTCTAGTATGTGCAGGATGCGTCTGAGTAATTCTCATTCGTGTGTCTGGTTGATTAAACGTCACTCCATGCGACGTTAGGTCTTTAGAATGAATAGAAGCTTTTTCGATGGGCGCGTATGCAAGTTGCACGACCTTCAACAAAAACGACTTTACCGGGAAGATAATGCAGTACCAGGCTACCTCAAGCGACTTTGATGAGATGCCAAGACGGCCAATAACTCCCATTTGCCAACTTCCTCGAAGAGAATCTCTGGTCGGATTTAACTATTGGTTCTGTGTTTGCTCTTTCTTCTTCTGTCTTCGGCTTTGCGATGAATAAAGCTTCTGGCATCGTCAATGGCGGTTGTTCGTTGCGTAATTAAGTGTTGAGCTCCAATGTTTCGTGTGGTTAGCGCGCTGCATCTCAGAGTACAAGGTTACGACCCCCCTAACATTGCGCCCCTGGTCCAGCGAATAATTGGCGGCGGCCATCTTTGTAGAGAAAAAACGGTCGCCTCTCGATTTGCAGTTAAAGGACTGGTCCTGCTCCAGACTACTCCCAGACTACTACTCAGACTACCCAGGCTTACCCAGACCTGTCCGCGTCAGTCTCCACCCGCCTCAATCTCCTAAACTTGCTAGACAGCGGCGAAGCATTCACTCACCATCCACCATTCAATCTGGAGTGCTGTGTTTGGGAGGTGCGTGTTTGTTTGCGTGTCTTGTGGCGGTTGACGGAAATTTCATGCTAACAAGAGTTGATGCGTTCAGTTCTTCAATTGTATCCGAGGCCACGCATCTTAACTTGTCGCGTCTGTGGGCAAAGATACCACGATGCATCTCCCTTTCCTCCCTCCAGCTTTCACGGCCAAGAAACCACCGCCGAAATGGGATCCTTTTACTCCGGCCTTCTCGGCCCTCTCTCGGAGTGCAACCACACATCCTGTCCAGACGATAGTAATTGTCGCCCTGATGGCATCTACAACATACATCCAGCTGTTGGAACATAGTTTGTTTGACCGTAGTTCAAGCTTTTGGGGAAACAACAAGAGGATAGATTTGATGGATGGTAGTGTGAAGGTTGCTGTTGGCGAACAGACTGGATGGCAATGGAAAGAGAACGTCTCGGACGAGGTTCCTGACGCGAAACATCTTGCTTTGGTATCATTGTCTTTCCCTCATAGGTCTTTAGAAACTTCGGCGCCAGGTATCCCGACTACCTCTGCCTCAGAGCTTGCCTCAAACGATCCTTCAGTCAAAGTCTACTCGGTTCCCTTTGAGGAATTGGCCGGCTTCATCAACACCGTCAAAACTATTCCATCAAGCGCCGACACAATCAACGGAGGCGATCGAAGGCAATGGGTTATGCAAACTGGAAGAACTAAGAACAACAATAGTGGAATTATTGCACGTGCCGAACAGGCACTTAGAGAGCTTTGGGATATGATTCAAGTAATACCAGTCCATTAGTGATGGAAGTCAGTCACTAATTATAGCCAGAATGCCGAAGCTCTGGATGTTGCAATTATGACCCTCGGATATCTCTCAATGCATATGTCGTTCATCTCCCTCTTCCTCCAGATGCGCCGCCTTGGATCGAACTTTTGGCTCGGCGCGACTGTGCTTATCTCCTCGACCTTTGCGTTTCTATTTGCCTCGATTGTCACGCACAAACTGGGTGTTCCTATCAATATGGTGCTTCTATCCGAAGGGCTTCCATTCTTGGTTGTCATTATTGGATTTGAGAAACCAATTACGTTGACCCGAGCCGTCCTCGATGCGAACATTGACCTGCGCAAGAAGTCTTCTATGAGTGCATCGATCCAGTCGGCAGTAACAGCCGCAGTTCAAGATAAGGGGTTCCTGATCGTCCGGGACTACGTCATCGAAATTGCGATCCTCGCTGTCGGAGCGGCATCTGGCGTTCAAGGTGGTCTGCGGCAATTTTGCTTCCTTGCAGGTTGGATCTTGGCGTTCGACTGCATTCTCCTATTTTCGTTTTACACGGCTATCCTCAGTGTTAAATTGGAGATCAACCGCATCAAACGTCATGTTGCCCTCCGTAAGGCGCTCGAAGAGGATGGCGTAAGCCACCGAGTGGCTGAGAGTGTCGCAAAGTCCGAGTGGCCTCGAGCTATTGGAATTGACGAATCAACTTCGATTCTTGGTGCTAAGGTTAAGGATTCTTCTGTCAAAAATTTCAAAGTTTTGATGGTCACTGGTTTTATGTTGGCGAATATTATCAACATGGTTACTCTCAAGTACAGAGAAACCTCAAGCTCCAATGTCCTAGCAACCGGAGCTGAATCGATGGCACCCGAGATGAATGTCTGGCAGGTTGCTGGTAAGCCTCTTGGTCAACTTCTTAGCATCCACAAGCCATTGCTGGTTACTGTCTTGCAACCTATCGAGTACCAGCTTCAGTATCCGAACATTTATCCTTCTTCTATTCCTGATGGATATGGTGCAGCTTACAATTACCCCGGCTCCGTTGCTTATGACAGCCCGGACCTATTCACTGAGGGTGCTGGCCGCAAAGTGATGGATTCAATTTTGCGAAGTCTCGAGGATCCTATTTTGAGCAAGTGGATCATAGCTACTTTGATTATCAGTTTGGCTTTCAATGGATACCTCTTCAACGCCGCACGATGGACAGTAAAGGAACCCCATGCCAAAGACGAAACAACAAGGGAAAACGAGAAGCCGCAGGTTATTGAGCGCATTGTCACCGTCAACTGTACATGCGGAGGCAAAGAGCAAACTGCAGACGGAGCGAAGAAATCGGCATCGGAAGCGACTACGCAAGTATCGAGGACAATCACAGAATGCGAGGCTTTACTCAAAGAGAAGCGTGCAAAGGAACTCACAAATAGCGAATTAGTTGAGCTTGCTGTCCGTGGAAAGATTCCCGGTTACGCCTTGGAGAAAACGCTTGGCGATGCTAGCAGAGCAGTTGTTATTCGACGAGCCATGGTTTCCAGGAACAAATCTACCATTGACAAAGCCGGATTGCTGGAGCATTCGCTTCTTCCCCATGAGCATTACGATTATGATCGTGTACTTGGTGCTTGCTGCGAGAACGTTGTCGGATTCATGCCCTTACCTCTCGGTCTTGCCGGACCTATGAAAATCGATGGCGAAGATTTCTATATCCCTATGGCTACAACTGAAGGTGTTCTTGTCGCCAGTACTTCTCGTGGTGCTAAAGCTATCAATCTTGGTGGTGGAGCTGTTACAATTCTCACTGGCGATGGTATGACCAGGGGTCCTGTTGTCCAATTCCCCAGCGTTCGCAGGGCTGGTACCGCCAAGAACTGGATTGATTCTGAAGATGGACAGAGGGTCCTCAAGAAAGCATTCGACTCTACATCTCGGTTCGCCAGGTTACAAACCATCAAGGTTGCTATTGCTGGCACTTACCTTTACATTCGATTCAAGACTGTCACTGGCGATGCTATGGGTATGAACATGATATCCAAGGGTGTCGAGCATGCCCTCTCCGTAATGCAGAACGATTGCGGATATGAAGATATGGATATCATTTCTGTTTCCGGCAACTATTGTACCGATAAGAAACCTGCAGCTATTAACTGGATCGATGGGCGTGGAAAGAGTGTTGTTGTGGAAGCTATTATTCCCTCTCACGTCTGCAATAGCGTCCTTAAGTGTGGAGTTGATGACCTAATTTCCCTCAACACGGCGAAGAACTACATCGGGTCTGCAATGGCTGGTAGCATTGGTGGATTCAATGCCCATGCTGCCAACATAGTCACTGCTATGTTTTTGGCCACTGGACAGGACCCTGCTCAAAACGTCGAGTCCTCTAATTGTATCACAGTCATGAACAAGTAAGCATTCCCTCCCGCGATCTACCAAATCATAATTAACAATAAATAGGACTCCTGAAGGACATCTCAACATCTCTGTCTCTATGCCCTGCATTGAAGTCGGCACTATCGGTGGTGGAACTATTCTTGAGCCTCAGGGTGCTATGCTGGATCTTCTCGGTGTTCGCGGTGCGCATCAGACCAACCCTGGCGACAACGCACGGCGACTTGCACGTATCGTTGCTGCCGCTGTTCTCGCCGGAGAGTTGAGTTTGAACTCGGCACTTGCAGCAGGACACCTGGTGAAGTCTCACATGGCTCACAACCGCAGCCAGCCTGCTACTAGGACTAGCACGCCGGCGCCGGTTGATGCTCCCAAGAGCCCGGTTGCGGATGGGGACGGGACGGTGCCGAAAACACTCGCTGCGACATTGGAAAAGCAACGAGGTATTGCTCGGTAAACGAGAGAAGGAAGGGTAGGTAGGTAAAATATTGTATAGTTGTTACATAGCGGGGGTTGGTGGTAGAAGAGTTGAGGGAAGGCGTGTCAAGATTTTCAAAGTATGCTGATGGGTTACGATTGGCTTTTTGTCGCGTATTACTTGCTTTTAACTAATGACTGGCTTTTTATTACTTGTATTTTTTTTTCTGGCATCGTGGGGGGCTTTGCTTGCTAAAGTTTTGGGAGCGTTTGGTCTACTTACTCTCTATACCTCTTTCTCTTCCTATTGTTCATCTTCAATTTCTTTCTCTTCCTATTGTTCATCAATTTCTTTCTCCTCATTTTTTTGTGGGGAGGTATCTGCACGCTTGTTTGTGTGTGTAACGAATTCTGTATATAATCTCTGAGCCATCTTTTCTCTATCTAATGTGGAAATGATTGGTTGGATTTACTATTGAAAGATTATATCTTGTCTTTCTCAGGCTAACTGGAGCTGTAGCAAGTACATATGGATGTTAGCAAAGTTATGAATTCTATATGATCCTATGGTTGTTGTAATCATTGCAGTCGGCCGCTTGTGGCCACGGCATAAATACGCATCTGTACTATCTCCGCTGCTCTTTAGTACAAGTACCAGTCCAAGTCATATCCTCCCCTCCACTACCTTCATCCCCAAGATGTGTGAGGGTAATGGTTCCCAACGAATCTATCCTGAATAACCCATGTTTCTGGTTTGTCATGGAAATTAAAGGAAACGGCGAGAAACTTCCGCTTTGCAATGAACTACGAGACGAATAAAGGTGAGCGAACAGCGAAACAGCAACTCGAGAGACATGGAACAAAAAATGTGAGCCAAGGTTGGTACGGAGTAACGCAACATGAGCACACACAATTACGCTCCAGGAATCACACCGATTCCTGGGTGGGTCTCTCCAGCCCAACCATTGCTGAAAAAGACCCGCCCTATGTCAGTGAGTATGCTATTTACAGCTCCGACACCAGACAGGCACAGCACACCACAACCCAGGTTCCCGTCACCAACATTACTATCTCTTTTTCTTCTTCTCCTTCTTCTCCTTCTTTCCCTCAACTGCACCTCCGCTCGCTCCCGGAGCGCCCGCCATTCCACCCATCCCCATCCCCTCCATCATCTCCTTGAAAATATCCTCCGTAACGCCGGGCCCACTCAGCGCAGGACTATGAAGCGGCAGAATAGTCCCCATCTTCCAGCCCCTAGGTACAACGGGAGGTCTCGGCGGCTTTCCATCGTACGGTACATTCGGGATCCTCAGCTTCAGCGGTGTCTCGGGGGTTGTGGGGTGCGCCTTGAGGTACTCTCCAACAGCCTTGTGCAGGAGGAACTCTGTGCTCATTAGCCTCCTCCTCCTCCTCCTCCTCCTCTATCCCCAGGAAGGGGGGACTTACTATTTGTGAAAAGAGGATGACACGGTTTCCCATCCTGCTTGAGCAGCACTCTGACACGGCCAGGATTGCTCCAATCCTTGGGATGCGTCTTGCCCGGCTCAAACACAGCCTTCAGCCCCAAGCTTCCACACGCATCTGCAATCTCTCGTGCAAGCGGGTTCTCAACCGCGAGCGACTTTGAGACTTTTCTCCCGAGCGCCCGCGAGCGTGTGATGTCGAAGTACACGGGGTAGAGACATTGGTAATGCTTAAAGTCCTGCGCCTGCGCGGCGGAAAGGTATTGCGTTTGCGTCGTCGGGATTATGTTTGGGTCGCTGAGGAGGGAAGAATTGTGTTGGGACGCTGGTCGCGAGGAAGAGGAGGGGAAATTGGGTGTACTGCTGCTGGGTCGTGGGGGAACGATATGGCGCCCTGGTTGGAAGGTGTTGGTCGGGATGGGGAGATCGGGGGCGTCGAGAGTCGAAACATCAAAACCTTCCGGGTCCGAGTCTTCGATTTCTTCGATTCGGGCTTGTCGTGACATGATTGTAGAGGTGTCTGGAGCTTCGGTGTGGGGTCACTGCGGCTGAGAATCAAAGCTTGGTTCAAGACATTCGAAATCACATGATACGAAGCTATGTATACTCTAATAAAAGAAAGGAACTACGAAGTTATTGTGCGGAGTTCAACCAGAAATCCCATATATAAGGAGACAGATGCGCATGCGGCGAGAAAGAGAGCAGAATAAACAAAGAAAATAGGTGGTGTAAGATATCGGTGTTTAGAACCGTGAGTAAAACTTGAAAAATTCCGACGATGCAGTCAAAACAAAACTCCTACCCCCAGACGGAAACACAAAAACACGGAAACCCACAAAAACAAAAGAAAATAATATTTCTCCAACTAAGGAATAGTACTATCAAGACAAAACTCAGTCTTCCATATCGAGGTCGATAGCATCGGGATTAGCGGCGACGGCAGGTGATGCTGCGTTTGCAGGCTCAACATTGCCTGGTATGACTCCGGTAGATGCAGCTACGAATCCCTGTGGTGCTTTTGCCTGTCTCTCTAATGCTTCCATTGCATCCTTTCTCTCTTGATCCTCGCTAGCCGATTCCTTCGCTTGACCTCTTGCCAGTGCTTGCGAGGCGATAAAATTGACGTCTGTATTGTACTGAGCCTGCACACTTCTCTTGATCCGCAGCATCTCCTTGAAGGTGTCTTCGTTTCCGTGCTGAATCTCGAACTTCTCCCACTTTTCCCAGAAGGTTGGGCTGATTCTGGGGTCGGAAAACTGACTTGCGTGCCCATAGATTGCACGGGCGCGGTCGATTTCTCCCAGACGTCGCTCCATCTCTGCAAATTTGAGACACATCTCTTTGGCCTCCTTATCGGGGAGGGCGTCAATGGCACGCTCATAAATTGGACGGGTGGAGGTAAGTCCGAAGTTGGAAGCCGACTTGGTGATATAGAACTCAAACATCTCAAAGCGGTCCTCATCAGAAACAGCGCGAGTGGCACGCTCATATATCCGCATAGCGTGGCGAGCGAGACCTCGCTCCTCTTCAAGGTTGCCATACATGAGATACAGCGTTTTGGCGAACTTCGGGGGACATCCTTCTACAGCTTGTTCAAACAAGTCACGTAACCGTTCAATATCGATTTGACGGTTAACTGCTTTGGTGAGATACAGATTCCATAGCTCAAACGCTACAGGATAAGAGAACAAATCAAGTCCCCTCTCGTATATCTGTCAATTTGTTAGCATCTTCTCCAATCTCCAATAGTGGGCCACAAACCTTGAAGCTCTCCTCAAAGTACTTGTTTTCCTCCAACAAGTTCGCATAGTTAACCACAGTCTGAGGTGTTGCTATTCTCAACTCAAAGATTCTCTCATACACAGCCCGAGTTTCTTCAAGAGTGCTAACACTCTCTACAAGATCCACATAGAAGCTCCACAACTTCCAGCTCTTATGAACCCGTTGCTGCGGCGTCAAAGTCTCATCGAAGTAGTCGACGGTGCTTCTCTTCGGGGCTTGGGTGGCTTTAGCCATAATCTTCACGGCTTCATCAAAGTTATCGTTTCGTAGCTCTAGTTCAGCCCATTCAATCCACATTTCGGCCAGTTCTTGGACAGATTTGAAGGGCACACGGACAGCCTTCTCCATGATCATTCGAGCCTGTCGGATATCTCCATGCTTTTCGTAGAATTTAGCGTAACCAGCCCATAGTGAATGGAACTGACCAACTGCCTTTTTCGGGTTGACGGCAGCTACAGCATCTGTGTATGTTTGTACAACTTCCTGTTTGTTGTCGCCCCACAGTCCGACTCGCTTCTCCCATTCGATGACGTTGTTTGGGTTCTGACGTAGAAGCACATCATTGACAAGGAACGGCCGCCGGTCCATAAGTTGCTCGAAGCGCATCATCCGAATATCTAGATCGTAATCTGCATCCTCGTCGACCTTGCCTTTCTCCTGTCTGGCCGCAGCAGCCTCCATAAGACTATCAATGACCGATTCCTCGAACTCGGTGTAGGAATCGAAGATCTGCGTAAAGTCACGAACGGTCATGACCGTAGTAATACCTTCCTCGAATGCATCGCGAGCCTATTCGTTCTGCGTTAGTATGAATAGAAACCTTTTGCCCCCGAGAAAAAGATAGCCTTACCCTCTCGAAGTCGCCCTTGGTGATCCAGTAAGTCCCTAAGCTCGTCCACAACTTGCCCCTCTGATCACTAAATTTGCTGATACCGCTGCGAACAATCTGCTCAACATCGATGCTGTTGATCTCTCGTGCGTGGGTGACGAGCAAGTCGCATAACTCACTCCACATCTGAAAGTGACTCTTTGCCTCCTTGCTCTTGAACCTCGGATTGTCCAATATCTCAATCCACTTTTCCGCCGCCTCTTCGTACTTCCCTTGGGATACCAGTAGCTCAATGAACTCCTCCGCATCCTCAGGATGAACTTGCATGTACCGCCGCCAGATCCTCACCGCCGTCTCACCAGATGCAGAGTTGGCAAAAGGGAGGTACAGCTCCCATATCCGGGCGTGTTGGGTAAGTGGTAGTGCTCGAAGGGCTCGATCGAATGCCCGCCTGGTCTTAGAAATCAGGCACTGCTTAAGCAGAAAAGATAGATAGTCGAGCCAAATTCTCGGCATCTTGTTGAGAAGGATCAGTGATCGCTCGAAACAATCATTGACTTTATTATATTCTTCGTGATACTTTGCCGGATTAAGAAGAGAAACGTGCTTAACGCGGAGGTCCAAATACTTCGTTATCCGTCAGCATCGGCACATATTGCAAAAAATAATTAACGTATTACCATTTTCCATATCTTATAGGACCGCGGCAATGCCTTGCATGCCCGCTCATATACAAACACTTGTTCTTGTATAGATCCGGTCTTAACCTTAAACTCAATGTATCTCAACCATGGCTTGATGCTCGAATAGGGATCGCGCAAAATCTCTTGCTCGTAATGCGCGTCCTCATCTGATATTAAATACAGGTCTATGGCGTTCTGCGAGATAGTGGCGGCAACGGACGTTTTTGAGACTGATTTCGAGGTGGAAGTGGAAGGCGACGGATCGACCTCCATTGGCGCTGCGGGGACCAGGAGCTCTCCCGGCATCGCAGTTATCGGGGGTAAAAGCGGAGATGTCCCACTAAATGTGAAGGAAAGGGGTTGATTGGTCGATGATCCAGACGTTTGCAGGAATGCTGCGCTGGCAAGCGGTGGGTGGGTTAAGAGACTGTCAAGCGAACGGAAAGGTGGAAAGTTGGTGATTATGACGCCGAAGCCATGGGGGAAGCGAGTGTCGTGAAGTGCTGGAAAGTGTCACAAGGTCTCTCCACACAGTAGATATCAGGGTGAGGTTATCGAATTCGGAGGAGTCGGGGCGCGGGGTGTCGCTCTCGACTGTCGGTTGTGAGAACTTCAGACATTCTACATACAACGCGGCCGGTGAGCGCCAAGAACAATAACCCTCAGGAGTTCCAATTCCCTTGAACGTTGGGTACTCCACACCTCAGCTTTGGCTTCTCGCCCCAGCGCTTCGTATTCTCCGCTTCTCCAATCATAAGGGATAAACAATATTTTTAAGGGCTCCATCACGATACCTTACTCGGTATTTTGAATCTATCACTTTACTGGAAGCTGTCAACCCTGCGCACTTGTCACAGACACCCGATACAGTAATACCGGTACGTCGGAGGTGACGGCATATGTAGCATTCGCTGCAGACTTGCAGAGACTTGCAGCAAGAGTGAATCCAGAAGAACCGCACGTCGACAGTTGACTATTTAAATAAATAAACCACGAGATCCCCCTCATAATAAACATCAGCAGCGGCGGTAAAACACACTGCGTTCTCAGAGATAGGACCAGTTAACTAGTGGATGCCAACACATCGAGATTGGGCCATTCCTAGCATCCTTAGTCTTATGTTATGTTTTGGGTCACAAGTGCGGAATATGTAACTGTTCCACGATTACATTCCCGACATTTAGCTAAAGAAATAAACCTAATCGTGCGCTGTGCTGTGCTGTAAGTTGTGATGGTGTATGGTGATATGATGCCATCAAGGACGTTGTATGGACCCCGAACAGTCCGGAAAATTGACGTTGATGCATTTAGAAAATGTCCCCTGGGGTACCCAAAAGTCTACATGTTTACTCGTGCAGTTTTCGTGTTCTATTATTGCCTATCAGGTTTGCTCAATGGTCCGGTCATTGCTTGTCACTCGGGGCTGGCGCTTGCCCAAGTAATTGGATGGAAGTGGGGAAGAGGACTCGCGACTTTGCTTTTGTTTTCTTTTATGTTACGGAAGAAGCGGGGAGGAAATGTGTACGGGATATGCCATGGCCGCTACGCGGCCGAATGCAATATGATTACAAACATACAAACAAATTGGATGGAAGTGAGACGGACATGCAACAAGGTCAGTAAATTCACTATGATGTCTTGAGTTACAACTTTGTGTCTAGGGAGCACCATAGGCAATATAAATAGACCGAACAGTACCGTAGTTCACGTTTAGAGATAAGTTTCTCTCGGAGCATGATGTTTATCTTCAGCGTGTCTTCGTAACAAAGTGGAAGAAAACAGGGCGGACGCATAGTTGTGGCTGCTGAGGTGTATATAGACTTGAGCAGGGATGAGGAAGTGCTGGTCATTCATTCATTCATTCTAAATTTTTAGAAGTCTATTCATTTGGCTCAGCCATTTCTACTAGAACAAAACAAATCTTTAACAAATGTAACGGAAAATGAATGCATTAGAGGCCACAACACCCAATATGCCAAGGCCCCTGACCCGCTTTAAAAACGTGGAACATTAATCTGTCGCCAATTGCATTCAGACGATTATGGAGTGCATCGTCCCATCCAGCGAGGGTAGAGCGAGCAGTCCTTAACGGACCAGCGGCCACACATCCACGCCAAAAAACGTTCTAACCCAATACCGTATCCCCCGTGAGAAGTTGTTCCGTACCTTCCGGTTTCATATTAGTACTTGCTACTATACGTATATATTCTAGAAAGTACTCACTTCCGCTGGTCAGTAAACCAGAAGTAAGGGTCTGCTGGAATGCCCTCGCGCTTGTACGCAGCAAGCAGTTCCTTCAAATCCTCCATCCTCATGGAACCGCCAACGATTTCACCAACACCAGGCATCAAACAATCAACACTCTCTGTAACCCTGGGATCCTCAGGGTCTTTTTTCATGTAGAAGGCCTTAATCTCAACTGGGAACTTCGTCAAGAAAATCGGCAGGTTGATCTCATCGGTCATCATCCGCTCGGCAGCCTCTGCAATATCATCACCGAACTTGTGTGGCTCTCCATCCTCGTTGGGAATACCATGCTCATTGAGCCATTTGATGGCATCAACGTAGGTCATACGCATGAAGGGACGCTGTGGTGGTTTGAACTCATAGTATTTTGCCTCCATGACCTCACCCTTAGCGAACCGCTTTTTTTCTTCACGGTTGGCTTCCTCATTGAGTTCCTGTATATACTTTCTGACTTGTGGATCGTTCCACACAGTGTCAATTGTGCGGCAGATCATTTCCTCCAAATGGCATAAAAGGTCGTCGAACATAATGAAAGCCAATTCAGCTTCGATATGGGTGTATTCGCTCAAATGACGACGAGTAAGCGATTTTTCGGCACGGAATGATTCTTGGATACAGAATACGTCGCCAAGTGACGGCAGGCAAGTCTCGAGGTATAATTGCGAAGATTGAGTAAGGTATGCCTATATGTTATTAGAAACACTTTAAGACCCAAAAGATATCTTGAGTAAACAGTACCTTCTCCCCATAGTAATCAAATTCAAAAAGAGTAGAACCACCTTCGACTTGGGTTTGAACCATGCACGGAGGAGTGACCTCCAGTAAACCAAGCTCATCATAACTTTTGCGGAATGCCTTCAAAACAGCTGCACGAACTTTGAGGGTGGCACTAGCGATATCACCACGGATGGTCAAGTGCCTGTTGTTATATTTGGTCTGGGGGTCTGCATCAGGTGCAACAATGTTGGAGATTGTCTCGTCCCCGCCTGGTGCCTTTCCAATAATTTCGTAATAATCGACGATAAGCTCATGTCCATCGGGAGCATGTGAACCATCGGGAACTGTCTTGATCTCTCCATACAGAGTCATGGTGGTTTCGTACGTCAGAGTCATCGCATCGTAAGTTTTGGTGAGATTATCTGCGAGGATACATTGAAGCAGTCCGGATCCATCACGCAAGATGAGAAAGATCATGTTCTTCTGAGGCCGCATACGATGTACCCAACCGGAGATCTTGACGCGGGTGTTGCGGTTGTTGACACTGTCTCTGATTTTAATCTTCTTTGCTGCTGGTTTGCTAGGGTCTTCAACGAGGGCAACGGATTTTGCAGTCTCAAGCTGTGCATCTCTAGCAGCCTTTTGATCCGCTTCCTTTGCGGCAAGCTCCACTTTCCTTGCTTCCTTCTTTAAGTGAGCCTGGTATGCGCTGGTAGCCTTTTTGAGGGCCGCTTTGGCAACGGGCTTGTATTCAGTGCGTGTCTCCTCTGGGGTACCTGTCAATGACTTCCGTGTCTCGTATTTGGCTCCGGGAGCGGACTGAGAGGTGTGGATCAAAGCCCCAAGAAGTGACTTGAATGGAACGTCCTTGGTTCCGAGAGTTTCTGGATCATCGATGCCAGCATCTTCGTCGATATATACAACTACTGGGAAATATTGGTATCAGTTTAAAAGGTGAATAACTCGGATAGCTCGGGAAAGAGGCACTTTTGAAGTCTGAGATAGCGAGATCTGCGTCTGTAGAGACAGTCGATCTGGGTGTCTCGGCCATGGTAGTGAGATTTTGACAGACTATGTATGGACTTCTCGATAACTGCCCGAAAGGAAGGGTGTTGTTGAAGGGCAATTCTGAAAGGGGGTGCTTATCGTGGTATAAGAAGTGGGACGCACCAGAAACGCCCCGCATTGATACAGCCTACCTTAGTGCCGATACGGTAAATGTAAACATGCTTCTACGAGACTTTATCGGCTTTCTGGCTTCGCAAAGTCTTCGCAAGTATTTTGGATATACTTCAGGTAGGCTTTAATGGCAAAATATCTCGTAGAAGTCTTCATGTATTTGCCGTATCGACACTAAGGTAATCTTTTGACGGATAGAGCAGAGAGGTACCCAGAGCACTAGAGTTACTTTAGACGGACGTCATTATCGACAAGTGGCGATTCACAAATCTCCCTCCTTTCTACCCTCTTGAACCTGTTGGAAGCACTTCTCTTACATTTTGATGTTGACGGGGTCGCCAAATGCCCAGGGTTGTACCCCGTGCTAGCGCAACAGATTTGGCCGCGTTTCTTTTTAACTTCAACCGCTTTCTTTCTTCTCACGCCAACTACCGACAATTACCATCACCACTATCGAACATCAACCGGTATGTCGCCTCCATTTCTTCTTGAATTATCCACGTCTTGGGATACGAAGAAATCGTATCACAGTTTTTCTCGGCGATTCCTATGAGCCACTGAAAACACATGCACTACCATCTGATCCTTCATCTGAAAACTCGTCTTTTCTCACCAATACATCGGGCATGGAACTTGAACTGATGAGATTGAAAGGCCTCTTGCGCAGATGTTCGATCGTGTTTGAACTAATGGTATGTTTCCCCTCTATCTATCTAGCGGTCCCACATTTTGCCATGACATGTGATGATACAACTTATTTCAGTTCTGCTTCTGTATTCCTGAAGATACTCACATACCAAACGTACATTATATCTGAGTTGTCATTAATCTTTACTTCCGTTTACCTTGCATTAATCTTTGAGGATGCACTAGCTGACTTCTCAAAAGAAAAATCACCTTACAGTGTACACGCCAGACTTTGGTGCCCGCTTCGGCTGGTAATTACCCACGATTCTTGTTTCTTTCACTTTGCAAGGATGATAATAGTCAATCCATTCAATGAGTCCCACGCTCGCCAATTCTCTCGTTTGACCTTCACCGTATAGCTTGACTCACTTTTCCCTCATCTGTTTTCGTGCCATGTAACGGGGGTTGCATAGCATGTTATCAGTGACGGTGTAACAAAGTGCTGGAGGACGGCTTGGTGCTAGATTCAAGCGTTTAGAGATCGGCCTTGCGTTGAAGTAGGATCGGAAAGATCTTCTGTTCTTGAGGATCTGGAAGTGAACGCTGATTCGGGGTGCTGGGGGGAATAAAACCGGCTTTTCTGATATGCAATTTTTGTCATTATTTTATGGATCATTTTGGTGTAGGGTAATGAGCCTTGCTAACGATAGGCAGAAGCGGTTACAAATGAATAAATTATCTATGATGGCGTCATCAGAACCATCACAGCCTCTTGCACCTGCTCCTGTTACCTCTGTGACTATGCAAAATCTGTATTTGGACGTTTTTCAGCCTCTGTTCTTCCCAGTGTCTTCTGAATTCATTCAGCCGTTGTTGGATTCATTCGTTATAGCGCACGACGAGCTATTGGAAGATAATTCCCTATTTACTATTCCGGCGAGGACCAGAGAAATTGGCGTGGAGATTGATGGCACTATTCGTGAATTCCGACGGCGTGAATCTTCAACACCTTCGTCTTCGGATAAGCAAGGGGCGGATCAGACGTCGCTGAGTGAAGTAAGGAAGCTGAGACTTCGGGCGAGAATGCAAACTGTATATCTCCCTTTTATCCATCAACTGCAAGACGCTCTTTTTTTGGGGGGTTCCTTCCTAAAAAAAATGCCTCGTATCTGGCTTTTGGACTTCATTTATGGAATGCTGAATAATGGCGGACAGCAAGCTGGTCCTAAGGACGGGAGTGGGCAGATTCTAAGGAGATCCGAAGAGCGTATCGAGAAGTTCGACAAAGAGATGAAGCAGTTAGAGGAGGCTGCACTGAAAGAATTTAAGGAGGGGATTAGGAAGGCTGTTGCAGCATCTACAAAATAGCTGCAACTACTCTCTTGCGAGCGTTCAGGTTGGGGAGGGGGCGGCCGTGTCCTGGGGTATTTGCACTATCTAATATAAAACCTCTCGGTTGAATACCTAGGGCGTGGCAATGAATCCAATAAATGTGGATGCGAAATGGCGCTAAAATCTAGAATGCCAAGCCCTCGCCCTCACCCTTTGTGTATGTACTGGCTTCGATTCGACTTTGACTGTAATATATATCATATCCCCATAATACTAATCCCTTGACGCGACACTCTTTTATCCCCGTATTGCGCCTCTCGCTTGAGCTTTTGCAGGCGTCGGCCTGTGGTGGTGCTGTCAATCACCAACGGACCACTGCTAATGAGCCTTCCTTACTAGCCTTCTCCGCCGCCACCACAACTTGTCAGCCATTCATCATTCCTCCATCCCCTGCGACCGAAGCTTGCTCCAAACCTCATGGCACAGCCCGCCATGTCCACTCCTCAGTATACCCCGTCTCCTGTTCAGCAACAGTACTCGCCTGCTCCGCAACAACCCCTGCAGCAGTATCCCGTACAATCGCAGCAGCCACCACAGCAACAGCAACCGCAGTTTGGGCACCAACAGCTGCAGTATCACCACCAGTATCAACAGCAGCAGCAGCAACAACAACAACATGCCGCAAACTCGATGCCGCCACCTACTGCTCCCGCTTCGAAACCTACAGACCCTACCGACCTCGCCGACGCCCTTACATCTGCTGGGATCGATTTAAAGGAAGAGGAAGCACGATTGGCACAGTTTTCTTCCGGTGGAAGTTACAGTGGCTCCTACAATGTGGATCCGTACACTGGTATGCAGGAGGACGTACACCGAGTCGAACAGCGGCGACGAGCAGTATTACGAGCAAATCACCTTAACGATCCTTTCCTAAACCCCCAGGTTCTCTCGAACCGCCTTCATAACAAAACTAGAACCGAAAACTGCACTGCATTTACACTTGGCGATCCCGCAGCGGCAACCAGCCAGAACGCAGATATTGTGACGCTGTTGTCACTTGCCTGTCGAGAACGGCTCAACATGCTATTGACCCGCAGCACGGTATTAGCAAGAGTCCGGCGGAGACCACAAACCATAATCACCGGCGACTGGGCCGACTACGTCGAAGGCGTCACCCCCGAAGTAAGGCAGGACAGCGCTGGTGCTGTCTCTCCGAAGGGAACCTCTCAGAAACGTGAGACACACAAAAATTATGCGGTTTCGTTTGCAGAGTCATTGCTGAATCAGGACACCCGTATAGGATCCTTTTCGTCTACAAACAACCTTCCACAATCGACTCCGAACCCAGCGCCTCCGGTAGTCCGTACCGCGAATTTGCAGAACGAAACTGCGAAGGCTCTACGAGCGCTGAAACAAAAAGAGTGGGAATCGGACCAGGAACGTCTACGCAAGAAGGCGAAACGGGATCACGTGGTAGGTGCGGTGGCAGGCTCGGGAACTGCCACTCCGGGTGGTGTCGAGACCCCTACTCCTGGTACACCCAGCGGGGAAATCCCGATTCCAGGTGAGCGAAAGATCTCGGCCAAGGAAAGCCGGAAACAGCAAGCCAGTAAGATTGAGGAAGCCGCTTCTCATCGCGCTGCGAACGCTACGGCAAACATGATGATGGGTGGATTCGGAGGTGGATTCGGATCAAAGAAAAAGAAGAAGACGTATTCGTGGATGAATGCTGGAGGCGCCGCATCTAGAGCTGGTGCCATTGGTGGAGGTTCGAGACCGGGACCGGCGGGCATTGTTGGTGCTATAGATACAGGCGCTGCACAGATAAGTGCTGGACAGGATCTCGGAAATCTCAATTGGACGGGGCAGAGGCTGGGAGTTTGGAGAGAAGATGGAGAGAGAGGCAAAGGTATTCAAATTAGAGATTGGGTTGGCGCGTTGGAAGGAGATGGAAGAGTGGGTAGCAAGGGGATCATCAAGGCTTACTTACGGATGAAATAACGAGATGAACGATTCGAATACCATGGTCGACCCTCCTCTCTGCGGGGTGGGATGTTTTTTTTTCTACTGGCGTTTGCGATTGCTTTCTCCTACGGATTTCGTTGGCAACAAGGAGGTGGGGAGTGGGTTACTGTGCGTGGCTTTAATGTCATTATCCAGTTTTCTTGTACCATAGGTCCTGATCTTCATCTGTTTTTGAAGCTCATGCATGTTTATCTAAAGGTTGTTTGGGTACTTAGTGAGTTCTTGTGTGAGAGTCGGGGAAAATTTGCATGGCTATTTGGTTTTTCTGGATAGACCGGAGCTATCGAGGCTGTGCAAACAAGTAATTCCGGCTCCGAACAGGACACGTCTCCGCTATATCTCCCCTAAACTCAACGCGTGATCATGTGGATCCGCGTAACATTCGCGTTCTTGTCGTTGTTCGAGTCATCGCTTTGCATAGGCTGACGTTGTTAGCGGCCAATTATATTGCCGCTGCTTTCTGACTCACAGAGTGTGGCTATAATGCGTCTAACCAAGTATGGAAAGTAGTTCGAACTACAATATCGCAGACAACAGCGTGCGACGATAGCCTGCGGCGCAGAAAAAGGGATATAAACACTACATCTTGTCGTCTTTCTCCCTTCTCTAACATCGACTACAGATTCTTCTTTGCTCAATTCGAGATTTCCACAGCACTTTGTTTATTCACTGCCCTTTTGCTTCGATTATTGCCACAGCATCATCAATTATGGTTCGCAACTCGAAAGCCCCCGCTGTTCCGAGAAGCTCGAACTCGAGGGTTAGAAAACTACAAGAGAATGCTGCGGCCGACGAAAAGCGGGAGCTGGAAGAACAGGAAAAAGAGGAATCCACCAAACCCTCATCCTCGCCCTCGATCGACCCTCTAGCCAGCATAGTAAGATCCCTTTATCATCTCCTAGTTCTTTTCCCTCTAATTAACGCATCAATAGAATGGTATTAAACCGAAGGTTCTTTTTGCGGATGGAGAAACCCGGGAATCAAAGTCCCAGTCCGAGGCAGACAAGAGCTACACACAGAAAAGGACTATGGATCACTATTACTGCAATTGTCCGGCTTGGAGGATGGCTGGAGGCGCAGTGAATGCGAGGACTTGCAAACACCTCATGGCACTACTTGGGGGTGCGTATGAAGAGGTTAGGATTGAGAATGCAGATCCTGGTGCGTCTGAAAAGATGCCGGGGAAGAACAAGCGGAAGGTGGTGGTGGTCAAAGCCCAGGCTCCGAGGAAAAGGAAGAGTCCTACTCCGGTTGACGGTGACGATGATGAGGAAGAGGACGATTACGAAAATCCCAAGGGGAAAAGGGTCGTGGTGGTAGCTTCCAGAAAGAGGAAGAGTCCCACTCCAGATGATGATGTCGATGACAATGACGATGAGGAGGAAAAGGAGGAAGAGGAAGAGGAGGAAGAAGCCCCGCCAGCGAAAAAACGCACCTCCACCCGCACCTCTACCCGCAAGAAAACCTCTCCATCTCGGCTGAAAGACACATCCTTCAAGCCCTTACTCGCCCACAAATGGGACTTCGAAACCGGCAAAAATCCCACCGACTGGTGGATCTCGGAGAAACTCGACGGCGTGCGTGCAATCTGGCACGGCAACAAAGGCATGTTCCTCTCCCGCGAAGGCAACCCCTTCTACGCCCCAGACTGGTTTACAAAGCGCCTCCCCCGGGGCAACATCATGCTTGACGGCGAGCTCTTCACAAAGCGCGGCGGCTTCCAGGACTGTGTTTCCATCGTGCGTGCACAGAACAGACCCGATAGATGGAAGTTCTCGGTGACCTACCAGATCTTTGACGTGCCCAGCATGGCCGACGCACCCTTCGAAGACCGCCTTGAGTGGCTATCAAAGAAGTTCTCGGGGAAGGACGCAATCCGCTGGATTAGCATTGTTGACCATGAGGTTTGCACCTCCCGGGAGCACCTCTTTGAGCGCCTCGACGAGGTTTGCGATGCCGGCGGCGAGGGCTTGATGCTCCGTGAACCAGGCTCCCACTATGTCCAGGGCCGCGCGCGGTCGCTTCTAACAGTGAAGCGGTTTTTGGACGCAGACGCAATCGTGAGGGGGCACGAGAGGGGGTCGGGAAAGAACTCGAATTGCACGGGTGCGCTTCGCGTTGAGATGCTGGATGGTGCGGGAACTCCAACGGGGAAGATGTTCAAGATTGGAACGGGGTTGACTGATAAGGAGAGGGTGAAACCGCCCAAAATTGGGAGCGTGGTGATTTATCGATATCAGGAGTTGTCGAATAGCGGCACCCCCAGGTTTCCGAGTTATGTGGGGGAGAGGGCGGACTAGACGCACTTTTTGTTTATGGGTCACCATGGTTTATGATGAAATGATTCAATTGTTTGTATTCTAGTTTGATTGTCTTGTTTGTACTTCTAGTTCGATTTGTGGCTGCTGTGTTAGGTTGAGTTTAAATTGCGTCGTCGTCCGGAAGTTTGTTTCTGCGAGCCTAATGAAGTATAATGAATTGCCACGAGACATTTATGGAGAGCGCATTTCTTTACAAAACAGCATGTTCGTTCAGTCACGGAAGAAAACTTTGCAGTGTGAATTGTGGAATGTTTGTGACATGGGCTGCGCCGCTCTTTCTAACGAGGTCATGAGTGAGCATTCGCATCTAAACCCACATTTTTCTTCTCCAAGGTAACACAACCACTAAAATGAACTAATACTGTGTGGGAAGCTTTGGAAGACGTTCTAAAACTAGGGCTCAGTGCAGGCAATTGTCACTGATTAGCGATGCGTGAAAGGCTGGTTCTTACATTGTCCTGTCCTCTAACGATGTATGTGCGAATCTGGAGGCTGACGGATACATTCCAGAAGAACTATATGGACCATATATAACAGTCTGACAAGACTACAGAGGTATGAGTCAAAGAGACACCTTTTAATGCCTTCGATTTCTCGTCTATATCAAAGATACAAAAGCCACTCTTTAACGCGCAGCTTGGAAGGAAACAAAATTACAGGAGAAACCCCAAAATAAGCCCAGAAAAAAGAAGCCCTATAGAAAGAAACCCAACTAGAAGAATGGGAGACATCAGAGAACGCTCTCCACACAAAATTGTATTATGCAGGTCCTCCATCACCGCCACGTCCCTTCCCTCCCTGGTCCAGCAACAACTTCGGCTTAATAAACCCCTCATCAATTTTTCTAAACCACTCGGCCTGGTCATCGCTCGTGCCACTGAATATGCCCGTCAGCTGCGATAACGCGCTCCCGTGCGGCATTGGCTGTGGTGTACTGCTACTACTACTTGAACCGTCAATTGCACTGACCATGCCTCCCAGCACTACTCCTCCCGTGATAGTGTTTCTTCGCGCTGGCGGAGGCGGTGGGAGATCGCTGGAATCGCTATCTACATCGCTGTCTTCGTCGTGTGTTTGTAACAGCTCCCCGGTTACACCCCGCACACCAGTTCCCCTGCGGCTTCGACCACTCAGCGCGGACGGAGAACGCGAGGGTGGCGATGGCCGTTGCTGACCGGATGAGTATCCGCCGTCACGGACACCAACATCCCCCAATGGCACCACAATAGCGTTATTTCCGAATCCGTCGAATCCATTCGCACCGGATTTATAGAAGCGACCAGCAGTTTCGATGTCGAATTCGTCGTCAGAATCCGGTTCCTCCACTACACCCGTTCTAATGCCTAAAATCTCCAGCATTCGTGCGGTTGTGCCGCCAAAAACGATTACAGTGAGTACGACCACGACTAGCACCGTGGCGCGGAGAGAGTTCCCGTTGTCGCCTGTAAACCCTGCCGCTAGAGCCACTCCGACTGCACCCCTAAGTCCTGCCCAGAATAGCATTGCTTGATAACTATGCGGAAGTTCTTCTGCGACAGGACTACCACGTGCTTGTGCACGTTTGCGAATGACGAAGTTGATGAGTTTAGATAGTGGGAAAACGGCGGCCCAACGGGCGACGCAGATGCCCACAGTGGTGACGAGGATGAGGACGGGCCTGAAGACTAATTTGGTCTCGGTGAAGAGGGAGAGGCCGAGGTAGATGAAAATAAAGTTCTCCGAGAGCTGTGCGAGAACTTGGAATAGGTATTTGGTGGTGAGCTGGGTGCGGCGGGACATGTTGTAATAAGCATAATGCTTCAGTGTAATGCCGCAGAAAAGGAGAGATACGATGCCTGTATCATGGATCAGCGTTGGTGTGAAGGACTGGAACTCGGGGGTGTTGCGTACCAGACATATGGCAGCCATTAGAAAAGAGATATGACGCATACGCAACCAACAAAATAAAACTGCTCTCAATGCCAGGAAATCGTCTCATATATGTATGTTTCAATAACAGTGCCGTCCCAATACCAACAAAAACGCCGATCATCAAGCTGATTGTGAACACAACGAAGAACACACCAACACCTTTAAATAAACTCCCTATGGTTGCCTCGCCGGCGCCGTGGAACTGTTTTGCCGTCTCAAACATGACGATGGCAACAGCATCGTTCAAGATACTCTCTCCGAAGATGATGGTGTAAAGTTTAGGGTCTACTTTATACGCATTGAAGATTGCTAGGATCGTAACCGGATCTGTAGCTGACAGTGTTGCGCCTACACTGATGGCCTCAACGAAGGTGATACTGATTGCTTCGAAGGGAGTAAGAGCCCAGATGAAAATGATGATGCCCAACGACCATGCCGATATGAAAGTTCCGACGAATGCAAAAGTCAAAATCGAACCTATGTTCCGAAAGAAATTCGCCTGTTACATCGCTTATTAGCATCGTCGGGCGCATTATAACTAGGCAATTTTCAACCCACCTGATGCAATTCGTATCCCGAGTTCAAAATAATTGGTGGTAGCAAGACGTTGAAGAATATCTGATAATCGAATTTGACAAGACTTTGTAGATATTCTCCGGGGGTAAGTCGGATAATAAGGCCCACAAACATTCCTGTTCATCTCGCGTCAATATGAACCCTACCCGACCGCACGAAACTGGACGCACCTGCAAAAATCGACACAACTGTTTCATGAACTGCTTGTATCTTTTTTAACTGTAGATAGTAGCTGCAAAAGAGCGCCAGCAGAACCAACGAGACCTGAATGAAAAGGGCCCATGACGATAGGATTTCCTTTTTCTCCACATCTTTAGGCTCTGCAGTTCCACGAAAACGCGGCCATTAGCATGCTCGCCCGGTAGAAACGCCAACGAGACCAGGAGCTGGAATAGTAAGTGAGGTATGATGACATACCATCGGTATCTGGTTCTTCAGCTTCGCGCTCTATAGTTCCAGTAGCCGGTTAGCGAAAACTTCTGGAATGTCTCACTACCAAGTGTATCCCAAGTGCCATCGTGGAGCAAATACTTAATAGCGTGTATAGCATCTCTGATGCCACCTCCGTCATTAACTCCGACATGTTGCGCGGCAAAACCGAGTGCTGGGCCAACCGGCCTGGACTGATTCGGGGGATAGACGCAGATATTCAACTCTATGGTGGGGATCGGTAACGAGTGGCAGTGGCGGTGGTGGTGGTGATGCGAGAGAAGTTGTTCCCGATAGTAATGTCTCGGGAAAGCGATGATGCTGTCGCTATTGATTTCGGGGGGTCGCCGTCCTAAACTCGCACAAGGAAGTTTCTGGCTTCGTTTGGCTGTCTCGGGAACAGAGTTGAAAGCTTTATATGGATAGTGAACGGTGTCGAGGGATTTCTGAGAACGAGAGAAATTCACACATGGTGGTCACTTCCGTCCTGTAAGAGCGTCCCATTAAGACAGATACGGTCTAGTCACAGGACGAGGGACTGCAGCGCGCTTACTGGGATCGGGCTAGTTGCTTTTGCCCAGCTGTCGGTTGTGGGGATTAGCACTTGACGTTATATAGTTTATTTTATTTTTGGCCTTGACGGTGGCCGATTCTTGAGGGCTGAGGGCTGAGGTCCAGTGCATAAGTATGCCAGATCGCTGGAGAGTAATTGCTCTCGGTGTGCTGCTTCACCGTTTCTCGGTTCGCCCTACGTTTCCGCCAGCAACCCATCAGTACCTTTTGCGATTAGAATATCAGGCAAGGCAGTAGACCTAGCAGACTCTAAGCTTCTCGTAGGCTTTGGAACATGTCCGAGGGTTACTGGATTTCACTCTGCTTGCACTCTGCTTGCACATCAACTTCCCAAGCTACACAGAAGCCTCCCAAAAGCTCAGCATCCGACTTGGAAATCAATTTGACGTCTTGGCGCCAAACCTAATGACACAATCTATCCCTGAACTCTCTTTCCTTGACTCCACACTGCAGTCATGAAGTTCCGAATAACAACATTCTTCCTCCCGCTGATACTACAGCTATCATGCATCTTTGCCCAGCACACCTCGAACTGGGCAGTCCTAGTATCGACTTCCCGATTTTGGTTCAACTACCGCCACCTTGCCAATGTGCTGTCAATGTACCGGACCGTGAAACGACTCGGCATCCCGGACTCACAGATCATCTTGATGCTGGCAGACGACGTTGCGTGTAATCCGCGAAACGTGTTTCCGGCTTCAGTCTTCAACAATGCGGACCGTGGCCTGGATCTATACGGTGACAACATTGAGGTGGATTACCGGGGATACGAAGTGACGGTCGAGAACTTCATACGCTTGTTGACGGATAGGGTGGAGCCAGATACGCCTAGAAGCAAACGGCTGCTTACTGATGACCGGAGCAATATCTTTGTTTACATGACTGGTCATGGCGGGAATGAGTTTTTGAAGTTTCAGGACGCAGAGGAGATCAGTGCGTTTGATATTGCCGACGCATTTGAGCAGATGTGGGAGAAGAAGCGGTGAGTTCTCGCCAAAACGTGCCCCTTGCTGTACGCAACACTACACAAGCTCTCTGAAGCTCTGCACAGCCCTGACGATCTTGCTACTGCCGGAATGCATACTGACTTGTTTGGACAAAAGGTACCACCAAATGCTCTTCATGATCGATACCTGCCAGGCGAATACTATGTACTCTAAATTCTACTCTCCGAACATTCTTGCGACGGGTTCAAGCAAGATCGATCAATCCTCGTACTCCCACCACGCGGACAACGACGTCGGTGTTGCAGTTATCGACAGATACACGTACTACAATCTTGAGTTCCTGGAAAACAATGTCAAGAATGCATCGTCAAAGCACACAATGAAGGATCTCTTCGACTCTTATGATACCAAGAAAATCCACTCTGATCCCGGTGTTCGAACCGATTTATTCCACCGGAACCTGGATGAGGTCCTGATCACCGATTTCTTCGGGAATGTACAAAATGTGGAAGTTGATGGGCAAGGTGAAGATGAGAAATGGAAAGTTGATGTTTCGGAACTCGCCAGACTTGCGGCAAATATCACATTGCCGGGACGCAAGAAGGTGAAAAAAGTCGTCATTGAGCCTCGAAAACCTGCGACGAAACGGATTTCGGCGTTTAAGGTTGAAGAAAAGGCTAGTTGGACGCAGAGTGTTGTTGGAGTTTGTGCACTGACAATTTGCGCTGTTGCTTGGTTTGGTGGGTCTTTTGTACCAAAGTAAAACTGAAGGATATCAGGGTGTGTTATGGAGGTTAAGGAGAAGTCTTTTGTCTGAGCATAGGCAGATGTTGTAGGTCAATTTTGGATATCCAGTTGTACAATTGCATTACTTTGGCCTTAAGCTCTAATCGTGTATCAGTATTTTTCGGGGAATCAATAATAAGATGCATAGCATTGTCTCACAACGCCAATATGAGTATATACAAATTGATCGCCATAAAGTCTTCCAACCTCTCATCCCATCAACTGTAAAGGATCCTCCGGTGGCCATCTCGTCTGACAAAAGCTCAGACAACGCTTGATGCTCTGTAAAAACTTTCTCGTAATCTCATCACTCATGATATGTGCCGCACCATCCTTCTGATTTTCATGCAGCTTTTCTCTCGCAGATCGCTCGTGAATACCCACCATTGTAACACCAATAGGCCACGCACTATCGCATAGTTAGCATCGTCAATATCATCGGCGTTGGGGGAGATGGTAAACATACGCATTTCCAATGCTCAGCTTTAGGTAAACATCATTCGCCCTGACATATCTCCTCTTCTGCGCCTCCACCACAATCTCGCACACCTTCTCGAAAACATTCGGCCGTAAGTCCTTCTGCTTGAAATGACGAAACAGCGGCTTCATATATTCCTCCGCCTGCAACATAGCATCCGCCGCCTTCTTCCCCTGAAAACTCTCCTTCACGCTGAGCGGCCGCTCATCTAGCGCCTTCCTCCACTCCCTTATTACAAGCCGGAACCACGCATCTAGCTGTCTATACACCAGCTCAGGATCCTTTTTAACATTATCTGGATCCAGCCTCATCTCCTCCTCCGAAATCAGCGGCGCCGGGGAATCTAGTGGGTCCAGCGACGCCTCATAAGCCGCCACTAGCCGTTTACACCGCTTTATCCTCCCCACCGTGCTCTCCCCGAATAACCTCGCTGGATGACTAAGCTCTCGCAGTTTCGCGATAGCCTCGGCATCTGTCATATCCTCTCCTCCCGCAGCATCCTCTTGGTTGCCCTCCAGATCGTTGGAGAGCTCAGACGGCCCTCGGAGTGCTTCCTCGCGCTTCCGACGCTCTTCGGCAAGTTTTCGCTGCTTCTCTTTTGCTTCTTCGCGCCGTTGTGCTGCTGCTGCTTCGGCCGCGCGTTTTTCGGCCGCCCGTTGCGCGCGCTGCGCTGAGAGCTTGCGCTGGTTGTGTTCGTACTCCGCTTGGCGTTGGGCTTCCAGCTCGCTGCGTTTTAGGTATTTCTTTGGTGGCGCGTCGGCGGCTCCCCCGGCGGCTCCCCCGGCGGCGCCGCTGGTGGTGGTAGATGGGGTTTCTTTTCGTTTTTTGGAGATTTCGGAGGAGAGGATTGAGGCGAAGTCCATGGTTGGGATGATGTGGGTGTAATGTGGTCGGGAGTTGGTGACGGTGGTGGTGACGGTGGTGGTGAGGTTGGAGAGTTGTTCAGATGTCGTGATTTATTAACCGAAGAAGCAACCATTTCAGCTTATATTGAGAATTCAATATATAATTTTTTTGCTTTTGACAGGTTCAGGGAAAGATATGCATCAACTCCACCTCACCGATTCGACGGCTATTTATTCTCTTCTCCACGGAAAAGAGAGACAGTAGTGGGGTACTGGCATCAGTATTTCATCTACCTGTTATGAGTTCATTCCAATCCCAATTGCAAATCTAACAATTCCACGCAGCGTTCCCCTCGATCCCACAGCTGTGAATATCTCAAGAAGCCTCAAAAGGAAAAGATATTACTGATAGTATCCTTTTATGCCCGGCCCAGCTCTCCCACCCTTATCACCCGCGGTCCGTTTATTCATTTACTTATTCTTAGTCTGCTTATAGCTGAAATTCTTTCTCGTCCTGAACTCCTCAATATCAGCTCTCCCCCTGCCTTACACCGGGAAGAAATCCTACGCTGCAAACTCGCCCAGCTTATGCCCGACCATATCCTCAGTGATAGTGACATCTTGGTACGATTTCCCATTGTGTATCTGAAAGCGGACCCCAACAAAGCTGGGAATGATGGTGCACGCGCGCGCCTGCGTTTTGATCGGTGGCAGTCTGACGCCTGGTTTGGGCTTCTGGAGAGGAATGGGTACTATGTGCGGGCCTTGAATCCTGTCAGAAGGAGAGAAGGGAGAGAGCAGATCGGAGCAGGGTACGACCTTTCCAGATAGAACGCTTGAGAAGAGCGCAGGTAGGTTGCATTTTTACTGGGAGGTACAAGGGGCGGAGAACTTCGGTAGCAGGCTTTCAATGGTTCTGGTCCAGGTAGAAAAACATGCGCAGGCGATGGAGTTTACCACGGCATTAGTGCGCCAGGAACTGCCGCTATGTTACCCCAAAATAAAATAAATATTTATCTGGGACAGGCACATGCAACTTTAGGTAAAATTTCACCAGAAACAGCATAGCACTGACTTCTGGCTTAGCCTCTCAGAAGCGATCAATACGGTCTCCTCGGGTAAGCCGCGCATCTGCTATCTGATTCCTAACCGGCAATTATGGATGACATAGGCAGCCGGGGTGGCGCGGGAACTGCTATTACCTGTCTCCTACCTCTCCGCCCTCTTCCCCACAGTTCTTCCTCACTCTATTTCCTCCACCAACAATGGCGATCGACCCAACAACTACTGCCACAAACGGTATAACCAACGGTACCACCACCACGCCCACCCCATGCAACGGCAATATCACCTCAAACACACCGCCGCCTCCAACACTCCCGGCGGTCTGCGCCCGCATCCACAAAAAGATCTCCGACTTCCTTGCAACGCCGCCCAAAACCGAGCTGGTGGAGCGGGTACAGAATCAAACGCGGATATCACTTGACGTCATATCTCGGGCGCTGTCCACCTACTCGTCCGTCTCCCCTCTCCTCCATTTCCCCCACTAAACCCCTACAGCTTCGACGAACTCGCAATCTCCTATAATGGCGGCAAAGACTGTCTCGTTCTCGTTCTCCTCTTCCTCTCCGCATTACACACGCACACGCACCCCCCCGCCGCATCCGACAAGATCCATAGCGTCTACGTAATGTCAACATACCCCTTCTCTGAAGTCGACTCTTTCGTAGCCTCGAGTATCCGCGAGTACGCTCTAGACCTGCACCGGTACGCGCTTCCTATGAAGGCCGCCTTCGCGACATATCTCCACAAGAATCCCCGAGTGAAGGCCGTCTTCGTCGGCACGAGACGCACCGATCCCCATGGCAAGTTTCTGAGCCATTTCGATCAGACGGATCATGGGTGGCCGAGCTTCATGCGGGTGCAGCCCGTCATCGATTGGCATTATCAGGAGGTGTGGAGTGTATGTTTTATTCTCTCTGTTGGAGAGATTGAGGATAAATGCTGATCTTGCCGGTGCGCTTGCAGTTTCTGCGTGAACTTGAGGTCCCGTATTGTGCGCTCTATGATATGGGGTACACCAGCCTCGGTGGGATGACGGACACACATCCGAATCCTATGTTGTTGGACAAGGACAGCACCGCGGAGGATGGGGAGGTGCGGTTCCGTCCGGCATATGAGTTGGTAGAAGATGAGCAAGAGCGGTTGGGGAGGGATAGATGAATAGACGGGGGACTTGGGGGTTTGCTGTTTTTATGTTTGACGATGGAAGAATGGGTTTGTAAGAGTACGGACGAGCTGGGTGGGTGCTTTGGTCCGGAGCTTTCCGTTCCCGTTGAGGGAATGCTGGTTGATCGACGGCCGGCGCCGTGCTGTCTCATGCCTATATATTGTTTTTTTTGCTTCCCGCTTTGGCCCTGTTTTTATATATCAATGATCGTATTTAGATGCAACGCGAAAGAGCGAGCCAGTTAGAGGATTAAAACATTATATTCATTTTTAGAACTGTATAAACTCATGACTTTACTCATTTAAACAGCTTATAATGCGTACAATTGAGTTAAAATAAATGCCAACTAGTGGTTAAAAATCAAAGGAGACTGAGCATGTACTCCCGGGGCCGGCGGAAAGAGACCATTAATTCCTTCCAACGCGGTCAATCCTCCTCTAGTCACCAAAATGACCTGCAACAGAACCGCAAATGCTACTACTGCAATGAGGCTCAGTAGTATCGAGATGGCGGTCTGAGTTGCTACTGCACTAGAGCTTAGGAGAGTGTACCCGTCCTTCGAGGCAACCAGATGAAGCGTATGGACGACGACCGTATTGCCAATGCTAGTTGTTGCCAACCTAATAACTTGATCCTCCGCATCCTTTTCGACTGCTCCACCAATTAAAACCGACTGTACTAGTACATTAAGCAGCTTTTCAGCCACCTACCAGTGACGCAGTCTATCGCGGTTTATTAGGCAACCGACGGTCTTTAGTAGAGATACTATCAACAGTGTCTGTTATCTTCTTATAGAGAACTTTTACTCTAGATCGTGAGCCTGAGAGCTTTTAATATTTTTTTCGGTGTGCAAACCAGGTATTGAGAGTTCCTGGGGGGCTGGAAGTTTGAGGAAGTCGGAGAAGAGCAGGCAAAAGAGAGATTCCAGAGATGTATCAGACGAGTGAGTTTCCGCCCGCCATTGTTGACAGCACCCCGGAGAGCAAGCGTTCATTTCACCGTACTATTGAGTATAACCAAACAAGGCATAGCAACACCTGTCAATTCAATATACTATCCCATTGCTAAAGCACCCCAACTTTTCTTTTCGGTGCGGTGCCTTAAACCTTTTTCACGTTACTGGATCTGTTCATCATCACACTAATTGCAGAGTGTTGGTTATAGGAGCGACAGCCGAGGTTGAGTATCTCGGGTTGATTGCAAGAACTGACCGCCCGAAGATACTCCGGTATCGAACAAATCTCGTCTCATCATTCGTAAACACATTCAAATTCATAATACAAAAAAGCAAACGGGTGAAAGAAAAAAAGCCATGACACGTCGTCGAACACCGTCCCTCCATCACACATCACTCGTCCAATGTATACGTCTAACCAAGTGGCTGTGCCTTCTTTTTCTTCTTCTTTGCCCCGCCTTTCTGAAAATCCCTCCAACTACTGATCCTATTATCCCTCGTATTCTCCCAAGCGACATCATTCTCGCGTTTACGCTTTCTCTCTTCGATCTCCATTTCCGCCTTCCTCTGTTCCCTACCCTCTTCGGCGAGCTGCGCCTTCAGCTGCTTTCGCCGGCGAAGCTCATTATCGATCAGAACCTCACGGGTCTTTTCGCGCCAATCCGCAGCAAATTCGGGGGTCTTGAGCTCTGGATTGTCGACGGTCCATTTGCGTTCGCGGATCAGTAGCATGCGCGCGTCGGCGATGGCCTCGTCGAGCCGCCCGCGCTTCTTATCATCCGAAAGCTCCGCTTGCGCTTTCTTTAGTCGGTCGAAGGCGTCGGGCGCTTGGGGGTTCTTCGTCTTGTCCGGATGGATCAAAAGTGACTTCTTGCGGAATTGCACTTTGATGTCGGATTCCGGGACACCCGGTTGGAGGTCGAGGATAGCGTAGCTGCATATGTAGCGTGTTAGTGCGTTGGGTAGAGTGCTGGGGCAGAAGGGGGCTCACGCATCGAGCTTGAAGGCAGTCAGGATACCTATTCAGCGGAACGTTAGTTCCTGAAGATTATTGCGTAACGAGAAGATATGGAGCGGGTGTACGTTGAATTTCGGCATCCTGGAGAGTTGGTTTCAGTAAGTCGGAGATCAAGGAGAGAAACAGAGATAGGCGTACCTTTGTATACTCACTGGCTTCCCGATCGAGGTCGGCGAGAATGTCCTTGTCATCTCGGTCAGCAGCCATGAGTCCGTTTGTATGGTGTTTTGACCTTTGTCGTCAAATGTCCGTCTTGCAAAAAAGGGGGAGCAATAGTGGGTGGTGGGTGGTGGGAGTGGTCAAAGAAGGGAAGTGAAGATGGATGTCGTAGAGAGAAGGCAAGTTTGAAACAGAGCTGTTAGTTAGTTCCATGCGTGTAGCAATCGCTTCCCAGCTGGGTCACCGTTCAACTCATTCCGCCTAGAACAACCGCTGTCACCTCAACAAACATGCCGGAACTAACTGACGACCCAGACCCGCGCGATATTGTCACCTTAAACATCATCTCATCCCACAAGATATCATCCAAGACCAAACGCTGCATTTCCTTACTCTACACCACTGATATCACCGCCGGATCACCGCAGGTCATAGGTTTACGTGCAAAGTCAGCCGTCGCTTCAAAAGCAATTACCATCGCCGAAATTGTAAAGCGACAAATCGGCGCGCAAGGCGACAAGTGGTATCAGTACACACAACTTTCGAGTGTGCTCGACGGAGCCAATCCTGCACAGGCGAAGCACAGAAAACGGAGAAGGAAATATGAGAATAATGCGGAGAATCTAGAGTCCGGCGAAGGGGGAAATGATGACGATGATGACGATGATCCTTTTGTAAAGATGGAGGAAGGGCGACCCAAGAAAGTGATAGCCATACCGGTTCTCACTATCTACATTTCGAGGACGCAATTACCTACTTTTGCGAAGTTATATGGGTATATACTGTAGCCGAGCACTTTTGGCTGATTGTCGCTGATTCTTTGGTTTCGAATGTAGCGAACTGTCCAGCAGATGATCACCGCCACATCTAAGTTGAAGCTCTGACACGTGTCGATCAACGAAGCTCATGAACGATCATTCGCGATATGGCATTGGTGGGCTTCGCATGTTGCTGTGGGAGTGGCGGTTTTGGCAGGCATTCCTGAGGGTTTGGTAGGTCTTGTACCTGCTCTCCTGCTCTGCTAGAAAGAGACATGCTCAATAGACATTCACGTCATTGCACTCGATCTTCAATCCCATATATTCTATTCCACACACCAAAAAGAAGCCAAAGGCAGGCCCAGATCAACAAAAACATCCAGCATATGATGTAGCAAGAGATTATAAACGAGTCCGCCAGTGTACGAGGTATGCATCACAATACCATCCATATATATATCATGGCACGACACTACAATTACCCATTCCCCAACCATCCCACCATATCCTCTAGAGTGTATAAAAAGGACCCATAACCACACAAGCACCAACACCATATCTATCCTAGAGTACGCCCGCCTTCAAAAAGCACCCCATTTGCCTGTCCGCCCGACTTAAACCGCAACTCCGACATTAGATCTCATCAGAGGAGAAGTTGGAGCTTCTCCTCATAACCCTTGCAAAAATCCTCGAACCCGCACGTAACATCTCTGCAAACTACTGCCGCATCCCTTCGTTCACACTTAGCGTCCCAATCCCCATCCTCGATCCACCTACGTGCCTTCTCCACCATCTCAATCTCGCTTCTCCAATCTGCACACGCTTCCTTAGCGACCCTCAGCTTCCGGTTCGCCGCAATACTCGACTGCCGCACCATATGCAGGCTATCGCTCATCAACGACAATTGGTTCGCCAGTGATAGCGTCAGGTTACTTAACGTGCTCAGTTCTGTCAATGGCTGCATTGTGGGTCGCGGGATAAGATCGATTAAGCTCAGCAGTAGGTCAGCCGTTTCTGGAGGCGGTAGTGATGTCGAATTGATAGCAAAGCCCAACTCCCGCAGGGTCCGCGTTTGATGCCACATGTTTGAGCTGAGAGCCGAGTGCGCGGTGGTGAGTCTGGAGCTCGCAGTTTCCAGTTGGCTCTGCGGAAGCAGATTCTGTAATCCGTCCATAAGCCGTGGGATCACGCCTCCGCCGTCCTCACTGTTGTCCTCTTCTTTCAGCAGCGCCTTGTGGCGCATCACTAACCGCTCAATTGCTTCCAGCTTCTCTTCAAGCCCAAGTGAAATGCCGCTTTCTTCTATGTAAATGCCTACTGCGTCACCGTAGTCACTGCCTTCGTAGTCGCTTGCGCTGGGTGGTCGTCGCACAGGAAGGGAGCGCTTTGAAGGGGAGGTGATGCCATTCGGGAGGTGGAGGGGAGGGGTTGCTGTGCCGTCATTTAGAGCATCTTCGTCTTCCCCGCCGTCTCCGTATTGTCCTTCTTCGTCGTAGTCCTCTTCATCGTCATCTTCGTAGTCGTCTCCAAATGCTCCTGCAAGTTCATCCGCTAGTGAACCAAGTCCGTTGGCTGTTTCTCCGGCATTGGATATGCTAGGTTGCAATGGATCCGCGGCGAAAGACGCGTCGTCGGGGGTGAGAGCGAGACCGGCGTCGTCATAGACAGACATTTTGACTTGCCGTGCGGTGTCTTGTTATGGTTGGAACCGAAAGGGAAGTGGAGGTAGAGAGGTGATGTTGGAAACGGTGGCTTTTTTTTGTTTACTGTGAGATAGGTGTGCTCTGGAGAATCTATGTGCTACGACGTCCAATATTCGGTGATACGGCTGTCTGCGTGCGGTGCATGGAATGTCTCTGTGTAAGCTTATTTACCAGTTTCGTCGTTGCGGAAGGAAAAAACGTGGTTGACGTTGAACTCGGGGTTGTTGGTTACGTGGAGTCCTGTGATACAGAAGCTAGAGTAAAGAACGGACCCGTAGGCGAGATCGTGAAAACGAAAGCGAAGGGAAGGACAGTACTAAGACAAAGACTGACGCCAAAGAGCAAGAAGGAGAGGGAGAGACGGATACAGACGGAGGAGTCCTAAAAGAAACAATAAACACAGTAAATTTTAATGTCGACTCAAGATTAGATCTCATCTCAGCCGAAACCGACTTCACGGTCACACCGTTTGTCACCCTCTGCCCCTTGCACTCGCATCACAATCCCAGTCCACGCTTGCATTCCCCCCTCCAAGTGCATAATCTCACTCGCAAATCCCACCACCATCCATCTCCATCACCACCTCGATCTCCACCATGTCGTCAGTCCGACCCTTCACCGCGCTGGATCTCTTCCGCTTCAACGCCACCAACCTCGACCCACTAACCGAAAACTACGACATCTCCTTCTACCTCAACTACCTTGCCCGCTGGCCCACCTATTTCTGCGCCATGGAGAACGCCAGCGGAAGAATAATGGGGTACAGTACTTCCCCCGCCACTTCCCCCGCCTTCCTGTGCCGCCGCCAGCTAACGCCCCGCCATCAGTAATGGGTAAAGCTGAAGGGCGAACCAAAGAATGGCACGGGCACGTCACAGCGCTAACAGTAGCACCCAACTACCGGCGTCTCGGGCTGGCAAAAACGATGATGGATGAGCTCGAGCGCGTCACCAACGCCGTCTACAAAGGCTACTTTGTCGATCTCTACGTGCGCGTTAGCAATGAGATCGCGATCGGGATGTACGAGCGCCTCGGGTACTCGGTATTTCGACGGGTGGTGGATTACTACAGCGGCGCCAAACCGGGAGAAGCTGATGAGGATGCCTTTGGTTCGTCCTTTCCCTCACTCCGAATGGGCAGTTTGCTGACGGGAGTGGCAGATATGCGGAAACCTATGAAACGCGATAAAAAACGGGAGAGTGTCCGAGAGAACGGAAGGAATTTCAGGGTGCGTCCTGAGGATGTGTATTGATGGAAAAGTATGCAAGGACGCACGGATAGGATCGGGGTTCATGGCTAGACAAAAGTGATTAGATTGCAGAGGGATTTCTCCAATTCATGAGGATATTATCAATATTGCTACCATACCGTATATAACTCGGTAATGGGAGAAAAGGCGGTGCTGGGTCCATTTCTGCTCTTAGTAGAGCACACTGAAAGACCTGAAGTGGAGTACTTACAGTCGATGTGAAACCGGAGCCCGTGATACCTATTGATATTCAACCCATAATACTATTGTCTTACCATAAATCTTCGTGGTTTGATATGGCCACAGATGCAATAGCGCTTGTATTTGGCCTGTTGCGTCCAGAAATACGCAGAACAACCGGCCAAGCAGAGTCTAACATTATCTCAGGATACCCTCGGGAGCAACTTCCGACAAGTACCAGGAAGGGGTAGTGACCAGTGCCTCCATCCCTCGGGCCCTTCAGTGCGACACGACGATTTGCTGATGATATGCCTCTGCTATTAGGCACGCCCCCGGAACATCCACCCCAGGTGCAGATTGTGTGGATGTGAATTCCAACTCAAATGGGTGGGAGTATATAGATCAATTGGTCCACGGGCTTCTAATCGAAAAGAGTTTGCCCTCCTCCATCTTCCGGTCTACAGAAGTCTTCACTTTACGGTGATGTACACTTGAAAACCAAAGGATCCGTTGGTGTACAGAGCCACTAAAAGTCATCATTTGATTCTCATACAATACTCAGACACTAGTCAATGTTACGCTTATGATAAAGTAACCCTGCAAAACACATTCATAACGAATGGATACCGTCAAACATCGAGCCATCCCCAATAAGAAAACAATAAGAAAACACTCTGACCTTCAACCCACAATCCTGGGGCGATCTCGATATGCTTTTCTCTTTTTCTTCGTTCGTCCTCGACTGGGAAACCTCTGTTCCTCAATCTTCTGGACCTTCCCCTTCACCCCAACATTCAACCGTACTTCTTCAACCCGTATGGGCCTACCCTCTCCCGCTCCATCAAAAACTGTTGCATGGTCCCCAATAATCTGCCGCTCGTCTTTCCCAGTCGGATAATCCACGGCCGGGAAGTTCTCCGTAGTACTCGAAAAGTTGACTTTTGAGCGCCGAACATCTACAGATGACACCAATCTGTAGTCACTATCACGTTGTATATCATTTTTTAACTCCTCCACATTGCTCAGTGGAGTTTCGGGCTGTGTAGCTAGGGGCTGAATATTAAACCTCTTGCGTGACGATCTAGCAATTTCCGAACTACCAGTTGTGTCATGGGAGGTACTGTTGGACGCACTGCCTCGAGCTCTGCGCTGTTGACGGGCACGACGACGTACTGGTACTAAAGTAGCTGACGATACACCCGCAAATCCATCCATCAAAAGATTCCCCTGTAGCCGTTGAGGCCACTTCATCCAATCGGCATCCCCTTTAAGCTTCATTCGCGGAGTAAAGTGCTGCTGTGTTATCGCAAGATGCTTGCTCTTTGCTTTATTGTTGTTTCCAGACTGCCTGGTAGATGACTGTTTACTAGAAGGTATGCGAAGTGTGAGCCTCGGGACTGCCATTTCTCTCATCAGTGACGGCGAACGCAATGGAGGCCTGCTTTTATCGTTAGAGATTTGTAAACGGGCAGGTTCAATCTCATCCCGTGGTTTATTAGACATTGGACCAGCAGCTTCAGGCTGCAGAGAATTCAAACTCCTGGATGACGATTCTGAAACGTGAATTGAAGGTTCTTTGAAGGAAGTTAAAGTATCTCGGGAAGCCTTTTCGTATAAACCACGCAAAGGGGGCCCAGTCATCTGAAGTGTTGGTGCAGCTGGATCTTGAGACTTTATCACCCGTAGTGGCGGAACATAGAGTTGTTCATGAATTTCAATGGGGTTATGCTCTTCTGCGGCCTTTTTGCGTTCCTCTCTTTTCTGTAGTGCAATCTCCTTGAAAGTTCGTGGTTGTCTGATGGTCGACGTAGGGTATTCAGGAGTGCCGGTGGAAGCGTGCAAACTTCCAATACTCACTGCTCCCTTGGCCTTGACTTTCCCTCCTTCCATAACCACACCCATATCTGGCAGTGCTGGCTCGACCGGCGTAGCTTCCGTCGTCACAATTGTCGGGAATTTTTCTGGCTGTCTGAACTTCTGACCCCGAACACGAACCGAAGAACTGCTTTCATAACCCGAAGACGTTGCAGACTGCGAGGATTTTTCAAACTCCCCCGGCACAAGCTTCCGTAGGTGTTCCCTTGTATTTCGATCGCTGCTTTCAGTTGGTTTACGGAAAGGTTTTTGTTTCTTTTGCGGTATATTATCTTCCCGCCTAGCCCTCCCAAACACGGACACCAAAGATCCCTTCAGCGTGCTGGTGAATGAGCGTTTTGATGTTGGGCTTGTATCATCACCGGTAGTAGCGTTTGGTTTGGATGATTTCATAGGCACTCTATTGTCTTGGTTATCGACTCTAGCCAGCTCTTGGGTTGTAACGAAAGATTCCTGAGGTCTATATCCTGATAACAATGATCCCTGTGGTTCCGGAATAATCGATCTGGATTTTCGACCGACATATGTGACCTGTGTCCCGTAGGTCGAAACCGTCGACTCCTGGTGTCCAGGTATAGGAGATGTCAATTTCTGCAGGCGCTGGTTCCGTTGTTTGGTCTTCTGTTTTGATACATGCTTTGATACAGGCGAAGGCCTAGAGTCCTGCGTAGAAGAATAACGATCGTCCTGGATGCTAGATCCCTGACGTTTGTGCATCCTTCTCCTACTCCTCAAGGGTGGCATCTCCTCCACAACTTCGTTGACCATACTTGGCCCATCAACTGGCGTTTTAGAATTTTGTGACCTATGCCTGTGAATGTGGCCATGACGTTCCGTCAGTTCCCGACTTCCCGATCTCGATTCACTCGATAGCTGCTGTCCGTAATGTCCTTTTCGTCCCTGTCCCTGTACGACACTCACTGCCCTGGGTTCCCTCGCATCGAACTCCTCTTTCCATACTTTGACCGACCTGAAAGGCTCCTGGGACTTCCGGTAAGTAGTCTCTCTCTTATCTCCACCGGAAACCGTAATCTCCTCTACATCCTCCTGATCCATTTCAGCAGGCTTGATATTGAGTGGCTTTCCAAACTGAGGCCTCTCAACGCCTCTAGAAGCTCCCATTTGTAGCTGCTTAACAAGTGCAGGCGCACTTGTCCACATTGAATTCGTTCTCGTTCTCGGTCCTCGCCATTGATATGTATCATCCAACGGGCTGGAAACAGCAGTCGTAGGGAAGGAAGAGGGGCCACGTCTGTTAAAGTCCACAACTAATGACCTGACTTTATTCGAAGGGATGGCATCTGGCATTCTTCGAGAAGTGACTTGGTCATTCGTCTGAAAAGCATGATGGTTGAAAAAGTCGATTAGGAGACGGACATCGCTTCTACGGTTAGGAATCAACAAAGGAAGTGGGCGGGAATCCTTTAGTTTGTGAGATTCCGGACTCGACTGATGGTGTGTGTGTTTATGGTGGGTTTTCGAGTGCTTCATCTAAAGTCTGAGTATCAGCAATCTACTCGGGCAATCAGCCAGCAAAAGTGATATGTACTTCGAATAGCTGGTCCAAAAAGTTACCCAATATAGCATAGCAAAACCAGCTTCAAAGCAGATTGAATACCGATGATCGTGAAAGTGGAAAGAAATTGCTGTTCAGAGCGAGAGTATGTATACTCTCAATAGTGAGTCTAATTCAGTTGAGATGGGGGGACTCCTAATCCAACTGAACACCTACTAGGGGATTGCCGAACAATATTTACGGTGCAGATAGGAGGGAAAAGGTCATTGAGGCATCTCTTTGCAAGTACCAGCAACTGTACAAGTGCACCAGCACAGCAACCGCACGTGATTTTTTTTGGCGGGAGGCTCACGGAGCTTCAATTTTGCAAGGATTCACTGCGTATTGCGGCAGACGATGAAAGGTATATCAAACATAAATCTCAAATTTTGTTTACACCCTTTCCCTTCTATCGCTAATGCTACATCATCAAAAACTGCTTATTTCAAGGCAGCCTGAAGAGTCTCGAGAACCTATGACCCCATCAGCAAACATACCCACCATCTCCATATCCAGAAGACTGAACCTCAACTTCAATCTTGGCCTCCGCGATGTCTGCCTCGCTTCCATTTCCGTTGGCAACCTTCTGGGACTCGGCCAACTGGGCACGGACTGCCTCAACACTGAACTCATCAATAGGAAAAGCCTCGACAGCATTAATACTCAACTGAGAGTTGGGCTGGACGACGGCGAATCCTCCAGAAACTAATACCCCAGTACATAAGCTACTTCCCGTTCCTCTTCGAGATAATCAGGCGGATGGCGTACCGAAGAACTGCTTGCTGGCCTGGGCGTTCTCCTCAATGATCTCAATGACACCGGGTCTCAGCTGCTCAACGGAAGGAACGTGGTTCGCAAGAACACCCATGTCTCCGGACTCGGCGGGGATGTTGACCTGGATGCTACAAGGCCTCGACTATCAGTAACTGACTCCCTCCATCCGATCAATAGCGTACACATCGGTTGCCTTGAAGATGGCCTAGAAGTGAGGGTTGCTATGTCAGTACTCAATATTCAACCTCGGTACGCAGTTGTCCAACCTGATGAGGCACACTTAGAGACAACCGGATCTTGTCGGAGGGACCGGCGGCCTCAGCGTAAGTCCTGCGACCGAGAAAGTTGGCGGTGGGTCTAGCCCGGAGAGCAAATCTGGCAGCCCGGAAGGAGTTCATGGCGATGAATTGACGTTAGAGGTCAGTAAGGAATATGTTCTCGGAATTGAGTGATTGCGATGGATTTGCCGGCTCGGAAATAATCTTGCCAAGCCACTAGCTCGGCAACTGATCAAAGTAGAGTACCATACTTAAGTAGGGCAAAAGAACTTCGTGTTTGAATATCCCCAATTTCCAGTTTCACAAGAATTCAACATTCAGCACGTATTAAAATTGTAACTACTATATACTTAAGGTCTAACAAAAATTGGGAGGAGCCCTTTCGTCTACATGTTCACAACACCAAATCATATATATAATTATATACAAAACATGTAGGCTTCAAAAAAGGACCACAATATCCATCTATCTATCTTGAAAGAGTAGATACGCGGTGAGTAAAGAGTCATTCAATCTACCTTGCACCTAAATAGGGACAAACCACAGAATATCGAAAAAATTCGAAGGTTTAAACCAGAGTGTCGGAAGGATACGCCGCTCGATCCCATTATATCACCATCGCTATTCCCCATATCATACCATGCATGTCAATAAGCCCTCGACAACTCCAAGGGTCGATGTCATCCACCCAGTGAAGTTGTAAGGAGATAAGCAGGTGAGGTAAGGAGGCAAGTGCCAAAAGCAATGACAAGACGTCGATGTAAGCCATCACCGATTGGAGGGAAAGGAGCGGTCATTCGACGGCACAGGCGCCAAAAGATGCAGTATTTATCCTTGTTTATCATTAGTTACCCTACACCGCTTTTTGATGGAGCGGCTAAACTCATGTGCATGTTCACTTCACTCTTTAGATCTGAAGTTTGTTTGTTAGTAATCATATTGTATTCGGCCACTTGTAGCCATGACATCCATTTTTCTTCTTTCCCTGCCACTTCTCCCACCACCCTTCATCCCCTTTTAGCTCTGAAGTGTGAATATCGAATGAGCAATTAGCTAGGCTTAAAAGTCTTGGCATGAAAGCAGGAGACGAAGAAACAGAAAGAGGGTGTCATATGGTGATATATGGGTGTGCAATGGTGGGCGAGAGGCAAAAAAGCAAGTCACATCAAAGCAAAAGTGAAGACAGTCAAAATTTCTCACAAGGAGCAAATGGATCACCGAAATACATGCGATGAGGGCAGGGTAACACATAAAAACTAATATAGGGTAACAGATATCGTGCAAAAATTCCCCCCAAGGCCTGCCTAATACCCTGAAGTTTCACTTTAGAGCACGTCAGCCTTCGTTCACAGTCCGGCACTCGTTTGTAGAGTTCGAGTTCAATCCATCAAGAAACCAGTTGGTATGGCCATCCCATTACTGATGATAGGTGTTATAGATTTCGATCCTTTATCCCACCCACTCACTTATTCGGAGGCTTCTACGGCAGTGGCATGCGTCTTGGTTTGTGCAACTTATACTCCGCCAAAGTGCAATTGCCCCATTTCAACACCACGAACTCGTGTAGATTGCTGCGTGTGAGGGTGTGAGGGTGTGAGGTATTTCTATATTAGCCTGTGTTTGCTGTATAAAGACCGGATTGGTCCACTGGGTCCCAAGGGGAGAAACTGTCAATACTGACCGGTATTCTTCAAAAAATCTTAGAATGCGACCTGTGGAGTTACCGAATCTCGTCTAAAGCGCCTAACCTAGATCGTACGGCTGATGCAAGCCGACCCAAGCTTTGATTTCCCCGCTTCGCAAACTCCACTATAACAGATCGCCCCGAGCCCGCAGGCTCAAGGTGCTCTCGTGCCCAGACTTTTTCGCCTCGCTCGCAATCCACGAAGTGAACCCAGAAAGTCTAGTATACAAGAACTTAGCTTCCTGCTCCACATTAACTAAATATTCTATACCAAAATTTGAGTAACATGCAACACAGATTAAAAGTGCACTTCAAAGCGCCCCCTTGCCGCGTGAGCTGCCAAAATATCCTTGATCCGCGGCGTTCTCGGATCTCAGGCATCAAGAGATGCAGATAAGTGGATACCTGTCCTTCTAACCAAACATCGTGTGTCGATAGACATGCATGTGCATGCGCCTGCAACGGGGAGCACTTTCGGTATTTAGGAATCGTTAGTGATGGGCATGACCATGGGTCAATTACGGTCAATATTGTCGACCATGGTCAAAAGTCATGGCCACAATTCCGAACAAAGAGACTTTACCATTTCCCCCATTCTATGCGTCCCAGCCAGGGATATCATCCCAATCACCCAATCACTCCAATCACTATCCCCAAAATCTCGCTCCTCCTCCTCAGTCCCATCTCTCGCTCTGCTTCAGTCCCACTATCCCGAGTCTCTGCTTCTTATTCTTATTCTTCTGTGTAATGTTTAATTCAAATTCACAGCCTCACCCCCACACATTATCAATCTCCAGTGAAGTATTCGGCAGCCCCATTCAGCACTCAATGATGGCAGTGGGTTGTAAGTAAGGCGGCTCCGCTTATCAGACACCAACCTCCCACTTCGGAAAAAGATCCTTCACTTGGGAGAGGGGGTACGGGATTAATCTGGTAGGTGCTATAGAAGAGAGGGTAGGAGTGGAAGATTAAACTGGGTGGGAGGGACACTAACTGGGAGTATTTTCTCTAAGGTATACCAAACGACACAGAGGGCAAGGAAGCAGTGAATTAGGGAACTAATTAGCGCGTGATCTGCGGTAAATGTTAGACTCAATCATCTGAATTAACCTGGGAATATAGGGAATTGTAAAGCTAGTACCTTTGGAAGATAGCATACTAACTATAGCGTTCGTACCCTGATAATATACTCTCATCCATGTAGCCCCTGGGCTAGTACGGCTTGTGTTTGATGGATATTGTACTGGAGATAAGCGCTGGTTCTTCTTCAAGTTGGTAGATTTCTCGCTGCCGCCTCCCATATAAAAAATAGAGTCTGACAAGGTCATGTTGTTCTCGTCAACCAGGTCGTGGTCGTGGCCATCACTACCTTAGTCTGACATGCACCGGGTCCTGCTCAAGCAGAGACCTGGATAGAAAATTCCGGCGGGTAGTTCTACTTCCGTTAAGGACACAGCGATGGTACGCTGCAAGACGATGGGGCCAGTCAAAAAGCAAGACTATACGCGCTCGCGACTAGGGTTAGAACGTTATTTAAGTACCTCTCCTGGCGTTTACACGTAATAAGATACTTTTATCGGTGGCGCCTGCATTGGAACTCCAAACCCCAGCCGCGATGCGATCGGTAACCAGGACTTGGGGTAAATGCAGGCATCGTTATGCATTTCCATCCCGAAATCAGAGAGCATGCAAGGTAAAATGCAACTAATGAATGAGGCGACATACAGCTGACAGGTTCACGAAACATCAAGAAGGACATGCCGAAACTTATTTTGATCACAATTGGTATCTCGACCAATAATAGCACATCTCGCGGGTAAACATAAACCGGACTGTCCCTTCGGTCCCAGTCTCCCAGAGCAACACACAACGAGGAAATGTTATACCGCACTCCCGAGGCGGGAAGGTCTCGGGAGTTCCCGTAGACGTGTAAGACACCTTGAAGTCACAGGAATCGAAAGATTGGTAACAGTAACCTCCTGCTCGATAGGTAGGTTAGTGGTAATGAAAAAGAAAGCTGGAGGAACGACTCGGCCTGAGTGGCGGGTCCACCTACAGCTTCGGATACAAGCAGGTACTTAAGTAGCGACGATTGTGCACATGTGTTGGTAGTCACTGTGGTTGTATAAAAAAAGCGGTGAAGTTATTACCGTGGTTTAGGGTTTGTATATTTGTCACGAAATCTATATCTACGTCGTACTACTGCAATTATTCAAGAGTTAGCACCTTAAGCGAATGATAGTATACTTGATACTTGCAAGGAGCTGCTTACCAGCGTCCAGGACTACCCAAGTAAGGGTTACGGTAAAGTGCAAGTCACGGCTGGAGGTAAGGGTCGGACATTTAACCCTCAAAATAGTCACATAGTATTTCGCCGTCTTTGCTTGAACCCCAAGGCATGCTTCACTCAACCGGAATCGGAAGGGATGGACCTCTCACCGCACAAGCAAGGCGAGCAAGCTTACTAGTTCGTAGCCCTTCTGTTAATTTAAAGCCCTCCCCTCCACCCTCCCATCTCTTCTATCCCTCCATCCCTCCCTCCATTTCTTCTTCCCCGCTCCCCACTTCTACTCCCCACTTCTGCTCCCCTCCATTACAAGTACAACAACCAATACCCCACCTCTACAACATCCAAATAAAATGGCCTCTCGGGATAATAGCCTCGTCACCGACAAGTCCAAGTACTTCGTCACTGCTGACGAAATCCTCCAGCCGAGTGAAGCCCGTGAACGTTTCAGGAAGCACTTTCTTCAGGTGTAAGTATCGAATCCACTACAAGACGATGGCTTGTTGATGCTTACAATTCCATAGTCCCGTCGAACAGCATGGCAAGCAGTGGGGATCTCTCTGGGATGATGGAGAGTTTCTTCCTTGGGACAAGTTCTGTGCCAGCCCTGCGTTGGTGGATCTGATGAACAGCAAGGACAAACTGCCTATCTTCCAGGCACACACTAGCAAGAAGGCTCTTGTTCCGGTATCTCCTCTGCCATTGCCCCAACTCACACTTACATTCCATCAAATCTAACCATTCTCGCTGTTCTAGGGTTGTGGCAGAGGCTACGATGCTTTACTCTTTGCCCAGCATGGCTACTCTACAGTCGGGGTCGAGATCTCTGGTTCAGCCGTTCGCGAGGCAAAGAAGTGGGTTGCCCAACAGGGTTTGCCTACCGCTACACCTTGCGAGTTCATCCTTGCCGATTTCTTCGAGGATGAGTGGCTCAAGGTCCTTGATATCGAGCACCGTGGCGGGTTCGAGCTTGTTTACGACTATGCTGTATGTTATTCTACCTCTTCGTTCATGTTTTCGCTCAGATTACTAACGTCTGTGGGTCCTAGTTCTTGGTTGCTATGAATCCCACTAAGCGCAAGGCTTGGGCCAAGGTAGAGGATCATAGACAAGTACAGTTTATTTTCTGTGCTAATTGAGTAATATTTAGAGAATGGCCCAGCTCATCAAGCCAGGAACCGGCTTGCTGGTTTGTCTCGAGTATCCGCTCTTTCGTCCCGCTGAAACCGGAGGTCCCCCGCATGGAATCAACAGTTCCGACTACGATATGCTCCTGAGAGACGACTTCGTCAAAGAAATGCATTATGTGAGTTACCTCCTCGTCTTCCTATATAGGTTTAACATATTGATAATTATATAGATGCCCAAGCGCACTCACAAAGTCGGCGAAGGCTCAGACATGATTTCGGTGTGGCGCCGTAAAGAGAAATCCAAGCTATAAAGTGTTAATTTTTTGGCTATATCTTGGTTGATTTCCTGTATCTTTTGTTCTGGAAGACGCATTTCCGAGCAGTTACGAAGTCATGTCTTCACTTGATGTTCTTCGTTTGGGATTTGGGTATAAATAAAATGGTTTCAAGCGTACACGAATACTCATAAAATACTCTCTAGGAAAAAGTAGAATACTCTTTAGGAAAACTACACCTCATTGCGTTACACAAGCCTTTATCATGATATGTTCGGCGGTGATTCAGCCTCACATCTACACACTTGCTTCTATTGCTTGATGATTACCAATTGTCCAAATCCGCAATGCCTTATCAAACCCTCCTGTAATCAATACCTCTCCCAGCCCCGCCACATCCCCTGCCCAAAGGGTCCTAACCTTCTCACCTCCTTCACATGCATTCAATCTCACCACAACCTTCCCGCTCTTGACCTCCAGCCCTCTCACCACCCCTTCATCAGCATTCAACCACACCCCACTCGCATCCGGCCGCCATCCCAGAACAGCTGTAGAGTACTCGCTCTGTGGAGCTCCAGTGAAAAGCTCCTTGACCACATTCTCGCTATCTATTTCCACAAGGATAAACTTCATATGTGGCACAGAGCTTGTCGCCACAGCCAGCAGCGTCGGTTCCTTCGGATGTACAGAAATCGACATCGGATGGTAGCTTACCCAAGAGCTGGAGCCTGGAGCAAGGTCGCGTTCGGAGTGGAATGAGAGGGAGTCGCAAAGAAGGTGGTAGTATAGCATTGTTGAGTCGCGCCGAGAGAAGACTATGGCCTTCTTCCCGTTGCCTGGTAGGGTCACAAGTGCCAGAGCTTCTGGAAGTGTGGGGAGGCAGAGTTTCCCTATTTCCTCACTAAATGCAGGTTCCCCATCATCTGCGCTATAGACGATCTTATGGAGACAGATGGTTTTGTCGTAAGCTGCGGATATGGCGTAGGGAGAAGAGTATAGAACTCGGACTGCGTATTTCTGGTGTGCTTGGATGGAGGCGATTCGGATTCCCGTATCTGGATCCAAGAGGGTGAGACGCCCGGTCATGGAGGAGATCAGAAGCCATTTGTCTTCTATAACAGTGACAGAGAGGACTGCAGAGTCGGATGGGGTGTTGAAGTTGCGGAGGAGGGGGTGGGGCGGAAGGGCAGAGTAGATGCGGAGGGAGCGGTCGGCGGCGGTGGAGATGAGGACTGGGCCTATGAAGGGGCGCAAGATGGGACTGGTGGAGACGAAGAGGATGTTTGAGGCTGTAACATCGGGGGAAGTTATCTCGGTCGATTCTGAAGGATCTCGACAGATATTAGTTACAGCGAGTGAGGGCTTGTGAGCGATATACCAACAAGGATTGGTAAAGTCGGGATCCGACTCGGTGACTTCAACTTTCTCGAGCTTGATGGAGAGATCGTAGAGACGCTTTTCGTCGAGGATTTTTTCAATGGTTAGCGCGGTAGTTGGGTCTTTAGCCTCAATGTCGTCTTTGGTGAGACCTGTTTCCTCGAGGAATGCGGCGAGCGTCTTTTCCGGGGAGGTGTCAGCCAGCTTTCAGAGCTTCTGCTTGTTCTTTTCAGAACCAGTTAGTTGAATTAACCTTCTCATAACCGTTGTATGCGAGATAGCGGCCAATTAACACTTGTGGGGAGTCATCAGCAGGCATGGCGATATATTTTTGTTTTAGCCTTTGGAATAGAAAGCGGGGAGCAGGGAGCGGGGATGACGCGTAAGGTTTCATTGAGTGAGGCTCTGCGGGTGTGCTCCGACCAACAAGGCTTGATCTGACCGCAGCTCGTCCTCTCACCCTTCATAACCTGCCTATTCTCAAGCAACAGCGACAACAATAACGCCCCCCTTGTCTTGTAACCTCCGCACGACAAGGCGGCACGTTCATTTCTTTCTTCCACATTCCAATATAATTCAGCTGCACCTACTCTCATCCACCGACACCACCCACCACCAAGATGTCAGCCTTCAGCGCTCCTCCTCCACAAGCTATGGCAACGCCAAATATTCAAGTCCAAGACGACGATGATATCCTCATGGACTACGAAGACGATATCCCAACGACGACGGCTACACCGCCACAAACCAATAGTGGTGACGACGCAATGATGATGGATGCCTCCGACGCTCCTCCAGTAGCAAACGCAGGGGAGGAAGAAGTGATAGTTCCAGAGCGCATCCACATCCGTGGTGTTGACAACGTACCTTCTCCAGCTCTTACTCCCCCATCCTTGCTAACAAGTAGCAGCTAAGCACCGCCCAAGTAAAAGCCTACGTCGCCGAACACTTCCCCACAACTATGGTACGTCTAGACTGGATCGACGACACCTCTCTCAATGCAGTCTACGAGACCCCTGCTCTCGCGATGGCTGCGCTCGCCGCGCTTTCCCTCCCTAAATCTCCCGAAGAACTACCACTCCTCCAGCTGCGTCCCACAAAGTCTTTCTCCCAGTCCCCGGATTCCCGACTGAGCGCGCGCATCTCAAAGCCAAGCGATCGCAAAGAACCCGGCGCTAGAGAGAGGAGTAGGTACTACTTATTCCATCCCGAAGAGGACCGTGCAGAGAAGTTTGAGCGCGAGCGGAGAGAGCGCCGGTCAAGGCCAAGGAACGGCCGGTCTAGAGAACCGGAGCGGGAGCGCGGTGATTACTCGAGGAGATACTATGACTCGCGTGAAGACGGCGCTCGGAGGAGGAACGATGAGTATACGGAGGATATGTACGATGATGCACCAAAGCTACAGCGCTCCCGCTCACGATCACGATCACGATCGCCTGATCGACATAATAGTCGTCGATACTCGCGGTCCCCACCATCCCGAAGAAGTCGACCAGAACTCTTTCACAGAAGAAGAAGCCGGAGTCCTCGAAGAGACGTGGAACTCTTCCCTGCGAAGCGCTCGCGCTCACTGTCTCAGCATGGGCCGCCGAAGGAACTGTTTCCTGAAAGAACGCGAGGATCGTCGGCTGCTATGGACAATGTCCGTCCCGCGCCAACACAGCCTCCTCCTCGAGAGTTATTCCCCACACGAGCCCCCGCCGCCACAGAACGTGAACTATTTCCAGAACGAGTTGTCGTCCAAGACCTATTTGCGTCCAGACCGTCGAAAGAACTTTTTCCTCAGCGCACCCATTCTTCTGCATTATCGCATACAACGACGCAGCAGAAACCCAGGAGTCTTGCAGAAAGGATCAAAATACCACCAAAGAGTCTGGCGGAGAGGATATCGCTGCCAGCATCGTCTACGCCTTCCTCGAGCTCGCCTTCTCCGATCATGCAGCCTGGCGACGACTTGTTTGCGCACAAGATGATGAGTTCCAAGGGGGAGGGGTTGATGAGTGATAATATGATTGGAGGAGGGAGGAGGAGGAGGGGGAGGAAGAAGGCAGACGAGTTTATGTAAATACAGAATATTGGTGGAAACGGCGGGTTGTTTGGATCATATCTCTTATCTTACTTTTTTATTGCGTCGGCGTGTGCGCGTGCGTTTTTGGTTAATGATCTTCCCCCGTATGCTAATGAATTTGGAGTTGGTTTGTATAAATATTGGAAGGTTGAAAGCCCGTGGACGTCTGATATAACGCCAGACCCCACGGGGTGTTTCTTTGCTGTAACAATAGCTTTTTATGGCTGAGAATTGTGTGGCGGGCAATGGGTATGCATACAAAGATGTACGCCGCCGTGGGGAGGGAGCAGAGTGACTATCAGTGCTTGGTATATCATGCTCCATAGGTCGAGGAGGCGAGGGTTGAAGACATCGCATGTCGGTTCCGAACAACACTGCATGCCGCACAATGCCGTGAACGATCCGTGGTCGTGTAGTAACCAGACGAGAATTCATGCAACATACCTGAGGGGCCATTAGTGGGGGACGTTTTTTTGTCCCAGAACAATCGTACATATCCTGAACACGCATGAAATCTTGTGGCTCTAAGTGCTTGGTAGCTGGAGTAAGGATCTCACACGAGTGCATATATATGCAGGTGCAATTCGCCCGATATGCACGCACATGCATCCATATGTGTGTATGTACAGGTTTTCTGCTCTCGTTGGCCAGACTTTATCTCGCAAGCTCGCTCGGTAAAAAAAAGCGAAAACGAACGTCTAGTTAATGAGTGCAAGGCAGCCAAGGTTCCTACGTGTTGCGTTTTCTCCGAGTAGAGCATGTCTAATTTTCGGGAGCACGAGAAAACGTCAGTAATGTCAGCCCCACTCATGTAAGATCACTCATGCCCGGATTTCCCATCCATCTTTGCGAAGCCCAGCTTGGGCCTGAAGTTGCAGTATTCAATCTCCGCTCTGATGGGGTCCCTATATTAATTTTATCTACAATTACAACTACGAGAGTGTATCTACTCGCAAAAAGTATGTACAAAAATACAACCACATAAACCTCCGGGGTAACGCAAACATCTGGGAGCAAAGCAGAAACAAACATACCGTTCCCTAGTCTGAAAACTCCAATACTGGCCACGAAGCTGCGGCTTGTCAGAGATCCAGGATTAGAACCAAGCGATCTAGACTATCACCCCCACACGCCACCCGCCGCTATGCTCCCAGCACAAACCAAAAACTCACCGTCATCATCCCCAGTCCCAATACAACAACCATCCGGTCCACACCGGTGGTAGTGGCAGCATCCTTATCGTCTTTACCATTGCCATCGTTGTCTCCAGGGCGAGTACACGCACATCCTCCATTACCACCTGTCAGCTTCCTCTTGCTGCTGTCCATGAAAGCCACTGCATCTGTTTTTGCGACATCGCTCAAGAAGGCGTCGCGGACCCCATCGTTCCTGGTGATTGTGTAGTCTCGGGCTTCTCCTGTGTTGGCGGTTTTATAGTACTCGAACCATACGACAGCCTACAGTTATCAGAAAATACGGAGGCCAAAGTAATGGGGAGGGGGGATGGTACCTTGAGTAGTGGATACGCCTTCATCGTTTCATCGCTCCAAAACTGTTCCCACCAGTCCTTTTTGATATCAACCTCGCCATCCTGGGCTTCAAAGTCAGGGTAATAGGCCGCCGCAGTCTCAGCGATCATAAAAGGTTTCTTCTTCTCCTCCGCAAACTTTTTGTAGAGATCAAAATCCGAATTGACATTCGGGTTGCTGATAAACGTCTTCAAGCTCATCCTATCACTGACTTTATTGGAATCTTTATCCGGTTTCCCGTTGTCACGCTTTCAATCCGTTAGGCTCGGCAGGCCAAAAAGAAGGAAGAATAAGCTCACCTTGCTGTAGACGCTAATACCAACCCAATCAACCATGTCGTCACCGGGGTAGTAAGGCGTGAAAGGGTCATCTGAGTTATCAAGAACCCCATCTCCGTTGGTATCCATCTGCTTGAACCGGTCCTCCGTGTTGGAGGGGAGATAGCTTCCAGCCCCATTGAATGGGTATCCCATCCCCGTGTTTGGAGCCCAAACCAGGCGGGTATTCCCAGTAGCCGCTTTTATTGCCGCCCCGATGGCCCGGTATGTATTCTTGTACTCGTCTGGACGCGCCCCCCAAGGGTACTGAAAGTGTCAGCATATACTTAGAGGGTCGGGTGCTTAAGACGGGCAAAAGAAAGCTACCTACCCAGTCCCCATTCATTTCGTGTGCGAAGCGCACAAACACTGCCACACCGGCATCATTGATATCCCGGCACAGCTGACCCAACTCTGTGGTTTTCTTGCTATCAATGGTATGTAGCCCGTCCCACGGTTCCACAGTGAGCATTAGGACTGCACCGGCAGCCTTTGCAGCGGCGACCTGGCAGTTCAGCGGTTCATTTGAGCCACCCAGGTGAGCAGTGTCGAAGTAGATGTTGATGATAGCGGGGGTGCGGCTCTTCCCTAGTGCTGCGATGTAGCTGTCGATTGTCAAGATGGAGTTGTCGATTGAGACGCCCCATGAGACGCTGCCAATGGTGCCCTGAATATCGTTGAAGGCGAGAGCTGATTGGGAATTATCAAGAACACCGTCGTAGGTGCAGTTCTGGAATGTCGTTTTTGCTGCGCTGGAGACAGTGAAGTGGTAGAATAAGAGATAGAGAGTTATCAAGAAGCTTCTTGCCAGACCTCGCGAAGATGCCGCCCATCGCGGCCGCCACCGTTGCGGTATTGACGACGGGACGCAACACGGTGAAACTGTGCCCTTCACGAATGTAAGCCCCTTGGTACAAGGAAATAAATGAAAGGAGAAGACAGATAGTGATTAGGTCTTTTACCGACACTTACTTTCAATACCATGTCCATTACCATTGGGGGGAAGGCGATCCTGATGGTTGGACTCCAGCTTGCTTGCCGCAGCTCAGAGTTCCGTATCCCCAGCAGTGTCGGTGGAGGCATTGTTGTGCTACAACTGAAATCTTTGCTATGTTCGCAGTGCCAGCCTGTACCTTCACCGCTTTAACTCATTGGTTGATTTCTAGGTACAGCGAACATAACCAATGAAGTTCGCACTCGCACGAAACACCCCCCGTTCCACTATCCTTCCGTTGATGGACCTGCAGTTCCTGTTATTCCTGTTAAACCCGGGTTGCCAGTTTTCTCTCCATCTCCTTCATGATGGGGGGCCCGTATTTTTCGGGAACTGAGATACTGATCGTCTCTCGACGGACCTAATTAAAGCATCTGGCCTATTCCGCATCTAGGCGCTCCGAGAATTCTGCAGCCTACCGCTGGTTCGGGCCGACCGCCCACAGAGAAAGAAAAGCATATCTGTCAGACATGTTTGACTCTGCCATAGGCTGTGGTTGTTGTGGGTCTTCTCCGTGCCGCGTTCAGCCGCCAGTCCATGCACCCCAAGACTTTCCAACACCAACCTCAATGATGATTTCCGAACAATCCGATCTACCTTATTTCTAAATAGGTCTCGGAGCCCTCCGGGCGAGAAAACTCAATTCCGACGGGGTGACAGAAAATTCACGATGAAGAGCAACCTCCCGGTAGAGAGTCCATGACTGCGTTCTAAGTTTCTATAGCAAGCCAGCTTCGGCGATGCAACTAGAGTAAGCGCATTTTTCGGCAAATGTTCTACTCTGCGGCGAAATCTTTGGTGGCTCCGTGCCCGATTTCAATGGCTGATTCCCTCACTTGTAGATCCAAGACAAGACAAGATCCAAGACAAGATCCAGGCGCTACGATAATGTAGTCTCGGAACCTGGCGGGCACTTGACTCTTGAAGGGGAGGTCGGAATAAGGTTAGCGGCTCATGAGGGACAAAGATCTACTCTAACTGAGCTGCAGGGGGTTAGGGCTAACTGCAGAATTCAAACATCCACCCATCCCCACACCTCGCCCAAACTAAATCACTAATGGCCACTCGACTTCTGGGATCCCCTGAAAAATTAAAATTTGACATTTGGGGGCGGAAGGAGTTGGGCACGAGAAAAGCTGAAAAGTCGCGATTGGTTGAGCCAACAAGCACTAACTATTGTATAGTGAAAGGGTGTGATTGTGATGTACAACACCGCATGGAATATTGTATTAACATCATCTCGATATTAGCTTGATAATTGGCCAACCTCTAATTCCCACTGCCACCTTTGAGACTAAGAAAGGGTTTGCAGGGCCTCCACTAACATGCGCTGACTAGAAATACAAACAAACAGTAACCAAAATGAAAAACCCATATACGCCCAGATTGAAAACGAAAAGCAAAAGAACAAAAATTACCTTCTTCACCGACATGTATGTATATACCAAAAAGGGAAATCGTAATCAGCCCCCCCCCCTCCTATGCTCTTGAAGTCGCCCATAATCGCACTCGTTAGTAAACACAGGAAAAAGAAACCATTACACACACTACATTACGATCGAATAGCCGTATAAAGATCCCAGAAGAATATCAAGGACAAAATAAGAAACGATGAGTAACAAACAGATTAAAGGCATTAAGGCAGAGGATGGGCACAAAGTGATACCAAGGCCATCCACCGAGAATACAATACGTTGTACCAGAAATTAGGGCCACCTCGTAAGTAATAGTCCAGCACCAACAAAGGATACGCATGTTCCGGTACTTGTTGTTTTTGTGTGCCTTCGTATCGCCTGATGGTACCCAAGCAAGGGCAGTGCCGAACAGACGGTCCTTAATGGCGGTAAGGTATGCGTATTGCTGAATTGCCATGATGTACTGAACGTGAATCGAGTACCTGGCTTTTGCCCACAATCGGATAGCGATCAGAGAGTACAATAGCGAAGGTATTGCGAAAGCCAAATTGTAGTATTTGAGGAACTCCGGTCGAACCCACATCAGTAGCACACCAGGCAATGGGTTGATAAAGATCCCGAGTGCCATCGCAGAGTAGTACCTATCGTCTTCATGTTAGTACAATAGTTCAATAAAGCGATTGGGGTTTCGGGCAGGCTCCAAGATATTAAGCTTGCCCGAAACTACAGCTGCCGAGTGATATAATGGGAGACTCACATCATGCCGGAGAGATAACAGATCTTCTGGATGATACTGAGGTCGGAAGCCCAGAAGTCGGGGTTTGTAAGAAGCGTCGTCGAACCCATGCACCATCGCATCTGCTGGGAGAAAAAGGCTCTGGGGGTATCGGGACAGATACCACAGGCGAGACACAATGGCACGTATCTCAGCTTCCATCCACGATTGACGGCGTAAAATCCAGTATGCACATCCTCGGAAAATCCTATCTCAGCCGTTCCTCCTGTCTCAACCAACGCCTCGCGCCGATAGACTGCGTTACTGCCAACACAAATGGAAGCACCCCAACGGTCACGGTTGATTTGCACGATACGGTAGAAGAGTTCTTGAACCGACCCAGCTCCTTGTTCAACCCAGGTTTGACCATCAATAGTGCGGAAGAACTGAGGGGTCTGGACGATAGCGAGCTTGGGGTCGTTTTTCATTACAGGGATAAGTTCCAGGAGGAAATCCGTTCGGGGACAAAAGTCGGCGTCGTAGATGACGAAGAAATCGCCATCCGTGCGTGCAAAGGCCCATCGAAGGTTACCGGCTTTCTTCAGACGAGGTTTGTCGTCACGAGTAATATAGTTAAAACCGTATGATTCCGCAAGTTGCTTGACAGAATCCATTCCGCCATCATCAAGGACGTAAACTTTAAGCTTTCCTTCGGGGTACTGTAATGCCTGGATGTGTTTGTAGGTGTTCTCCAGTATCTCCATGGGCTCTTTGCAGCATGGTAAATAGATATCGACAGTCGGAGCACTGCCAGGGGTGACAGCATGCTCTTCCACTACCTTCTTGTGACTCTCGAAGTCGTAGTCTCTTCCGCAGATGCCGACAATGTATGAAATAATCAAATAGATCTGGAGGAGACCGACAAACCCTCCGAACCAATAGAACGGAGGTGCGGATATAGCGAAGAGCCACATACCACCGGACAAACTGAGGAAAGACATAACACCAAAGACATACAATGGCAGGCGTCTAGTGTTGAGATAGCCGTATTTCTCCTCGTCTGTGGGCCCGGAAGGAAGTACAAGCGGGGGGTCCTCGGTAGGGTTGTACTTTTGTCTGACGGTGTTCATTTGTCTCTGGAAGAAACCGAGTTCGGCATCCGCGCTATCAGATGGACCAGTAGCCGGTTGTTCTTCGGGTACTTTCTTCTCGTCCAATTGTGGCACTTGTGCTTCGGCTCGCTCTTCATCTTCAACCTCAGTAGGCTTTTGCTGTCCAGCTGGAGCAGCAATTGGGGCAGGAAGCTATGGATTGTCAGCAAAGAGAAGCCCTTTGCAGTGGTATCAATACAACATACAATTAGATCCCGTTCTGGCGTCTCGCTCTCCACTGACGGTATAACTACCGGAGTAATGGCATCAACATCGCGGTCGAAGATACTAGCAGGCTTCTTGGTTGTGATCGTAACTGCTGGCGCTGGCCTCGTCGGTGACTCCTCGATCTCTGACTCGTCAATTGTCGGCGCGCGATGTTTCTCGCCATATTTTAGGACAATCTGAAGGATGGTTAATGACTAGAAACTAGAATCATGAAATTACAGGCAGTTACCTCAATCTTTTCTCTATCTTCCTCTGGGATTGTCACGCCCTTGGGAAGCTCATGCTCCGAGATGTCAGTCTGACTCGACGTTGTTGAACAAGAATCCCTCGGGGTGCCTGCTCTGGTGCCAAACAGCGAATCCAATGGAGTGGAAGGAACGGTTGATATATCGCTCATAGTACCGGGAGTATAGGACCGGCTGTACGATCTTGCTTTATGTTCTGCGTTTGCCAATTCAATTGCTTTCCTTTCACGGAAGTAGCCATCGTTGAGGACAGATTCGTCCCGCTCAGCAAATGGTCTCGACATGGTTTGTTAATTAGATGATGTTGCAATACTAAACGAGAAGAGTGCCCGGTCGGTCGTTGAACGAGTGAACGGCAACGTAAACGAGGTGGCCGGAGGGGGGAGCTGTCTTCCTCGACGGGTTTTATTTGGTTGAGCTGGGCTTTATACATCTCTGTCAAAAATTGCTGTGTTGTCTGTACCGACGGCTCAAGCCACCAGTCCGAGACATTACACATATCTGCACTTGGGATTGGTTGGCGCAAACCCCCAAGCCGCTGCGCATGGGCATTATCATGCTTCCGCCGCGCTTGTTATTGATAGATAATCAAGAGATGTCTAAGATATGTAAAGACAATCGAACGGAGAAGGGCGGTAGCCATCATTCGCTCCAAAAGCCTCCTAACCCAGTGCCAGGGTGCATTGAATAAAGTAACAATCTTGCACATCTCCCAAACTATAGACTAGCAGTGTGCATTGCATTCAGATGCATACTCGCCCGAAAATAAGTAATTAAATAAGCGCAGCCCAATTAGTATGAGTTCTGCATGCAAAGGCGGGCCCAAAGTGACGGCTACTAAAAAAAATACTACGACTGAGTGGAGCCCCACCGTTGGAGTGACGCTTTGTGACTCAAGGGTGTTGTACACAATTGCCGTGAATCGGCGTGTTGGTGTCTTAGATAGAGCGGTGTCCAGCGGGCAGAGCGGAGTTGTTTACTGAATTGGTGGCCT